>Ga0209935_1000321_pt1 | contig 139369 bp, 129 predicted proteins | sample ThiBio_1000_plan_2_FD_183958 | JGI IMG/M metagenome (GOLD analysis project Ga0209935, IMG submission 183958) | Wastewater bioreactor microbial communities from Cape Town, South Africa - Thiocy_cont_1000_plan (SPAdes) | ecosystem: Engineered > Bioreactor > Thiocyanate-remediating >... | reverse complement strand
TGGCAGGCCAGGCGCTGTGCGTCGTATCGCCCGATCCCGGCGGCGTAAAGCGTGCCGAGCTTTTCCGCCAAAGGCTGGAAGCGCTTTGCGGCCAACCCGTCGCCAAGGGTTTTGTCGACAAGCGCCGTAGCGCCGGTGTTCTGACCGGCGATCTGTTCGCCGGTGACGCCAAGGGTGCCACCGCGCTCATCATCGATGACCTGATCAGCACGGGCCACACCATGGTCCGCGCGGCTGAAGCGGTGCGCAAGGCGGGGGCACACCATGTGACCGCCCTGGCATCGCATGGCCTTTTCAATCTGGCGGCCCTTTCGGTCCTGGCGGACCCCGCCATCGACCGGTTGATGGTCACCGACAGCGTGTTGCTGCCGCCACTGCCAGACGCCCTGCGCGCCAAGACCGAGGTGGTTTCCTGTGCCGGGCTGATCGCCGAGGCAATCCGTCGCCTGGATACCAGGTCGTGTCTCCAGGAACTGCTGGCTCTGTGAGGATAAGCTCGATCCGGCGGGCCTCCGCATCGGCGAGGGCCAGATAACGCTTTGCCAGTGGGAGCCATTTTGCGGGCGTGCGTGGTGCAGGCTCCAACAGATGCGCCAGCGCCAGCCTGGCCTTGAGGATGGCGCGGTAACAGCGATAGAAGGCCAGAAGTTCGGCCGCCGGGCCGGTGCCCAGTTCCCGGGTCAGCAGCATCTCCATCCGACGGGCGAGGGACGGTGCCCCCAGGCGATGGCATTCCACGCCGAAGTAAGCGATCTCGTCCAGCGGATCGACGATGCGCAACAGCTCGTTGAATTCCAGGCAGTCGATCACTGCCAGGGGCACGCCCATCCAGACATGCTCCGGCCTAAGATCGCCGTGCCCCTCAACAATGGCGCCTTTCCCAATCTGCCTGACGAACAGCGCCCGGCGCTCGCGAAGAAAGCGGCGCAGGGCCCGGTCAATGCGCAGCAGTATCGGCCTGGGCAGTGCGAAGCGATCCTGGAACAGGACCGGCCGATTGCCGGCCAGCGCCTGGCGCCAGCGAGCAAGCCATCTAGCCTCCGTCATTGGTACCTTGCGCGCCCGGCGATAAAAAGCAGCCATGACATGGGCCAGCCGGTCGATCTGGCCCCTCTCGACGGCATGCCGCAGGATCATCTCGTCCAGCATCATGGTCTTGTCCAGCCGCCGCATCACGACCAGCCAGTCCACTGCCTCTCCGACCTGGCCGAATGAAAGTCCCGTGGGCGAAAGCCGGAGCGAAACCACGTCCAGATAGATGCGGGGCGCGAGCCGGCGGTTCAACCGCAATTCCTCGAGGCAGGCCATTTCGCGCTTTTCCAAGGTGGAAAAGTCGAGATAGGAAAACCGGACCGGCTTTTTGAGCTTGTAGGCCCTGTCGCCCGCCAGAAAGACCCAGGACATGTGGGTTTCGTGCGCAACGATCGGCGCATCGACAGTCCCATACGAATGGCAGTCACGCAGGAAAGCAACTTTGGCGGGAAGTGGCGCTGCACCAAGAGACGGCGTGGCGGAGTTCTTGCCGTCGTCCGTGCATGCGCGGCTCATTTCGGCGCCGTCTTTTTGCGCCCTTCACAATAGAATGCTGAGTGCCTCATGGATTGATATGGCTCAAATCAGGGGTGATGTGCCGGATCGCCGTGGCATGGAACTCCGCGCGCAACAAGTTCTCCAGACTTGCTATCAGACCACACAAACGTTGCTGGCCTGCGGACCCTTGTCGCCCTCTTCCTCATGAAACGAAACGCGGGATCCCGGAACCAATTGTCGGAACTTCCCGTCCAGCACGCTGTTCTCGTGAAAGTAGATTTCGCGACCATCTTCACTTTCAAGATAGCCGAAATTCCGGTCCGTATCGATGCGAAGGACTTTGCCGTGTGGTTTAGACACATGCCTGTCCTGGGTCTCCTTCAGCTTCGAGGCATGGTCTCTCAACTGGCGGTCGGCCCGGCGGAACGCATCGTTGACGGCAAAATTGACATCGGCCTGACGGCGGTCGCGACTCCTGGGAGGCGGCTTCACACTGACGTCGCGATGTCCAGGAAGCGCAATCCGCACCGTAACGAAATACGGTTCGCCCAACCTGTGGTGTGCGTCCGGAGCGCGGATCACGACACGACAGGCGGTCATCCTGCCATAGTGATGCTCAAGCTTCGTCACGTTGTTTTCGATGACTTGTCTCAGATGCGTGGACGGTTCGAATCCTTCGATTTCCAATTGAAGCGGTGTCTCCATGGCGTACTCCACCCGAACTCACGATAACGATATCGGATCGCCGCCGGTGAAGATTTGATGCAAAGCAAGTTGTCACCATGTGATGGGCTGAGGCGGTTGGACGCGCTGCGGGTTTCACCGCAACAGGCTGCGACACCGTTGCCAAGGCAGAAGGCGCTTCCAAGCGCATTTCATTTCACGCATTCAGACGGAATTCAAGAGCGGTCCCACCGCTCAGAGGCGCGGGCTTTTTCGATTCTGGTTTTGATACGCCATCGCCGGCCGGCTATTCGGCGATTTTGACCTGCTCGCCGTCACGCAAGTTTGAAAGATCACCGGCAGCGAGCTTCTCGCCCGCCATCACACCGGACAGGATCACGGCCGTCTGCTGTGACACCGGGCCCAGCGCCACGCTGCGTTTTTCCAGCGTGTCGTCTTCCTTGATGACATAGATGTCGCCGGTACGGCCATGCGCCTGAACCGCCTGGGCCGGCACGGTGACGCGGCTGATGGCCGCGACGGCGCCCTTGCCCGGCATGTCCATGAAGGCCACGCGGGCCGCCATCTGGGGCAGAATACGACCATCCTTTGCCTTGATGGAAACGCGCACTTCCACCGTGCCCTTGCTCTGGTCGGCGGTCGGAATGATGGCGATCACCTGGCCGGGAATGTCCCATTCGGGATAGGCATCCAGGTGGATGATCGCCGCGCCACCCACCTTGACCCGGTCGATATAGTTTTCGCTGACGTCCACCTGGACCTCGAGCGAGTCCATGTCGACGATGGTGACGATGCCGGTGCGGGTGTCGCCGCCGCCGGCCGCCGAAGGCGCCACGACTTCGCCGACCTGGGCAACCTTGACCGTCACGATGCCCGAGAAGGGCGCGCGCACCAGCGTATCCTTGAGAAAGCTGGCCGCTGTCGCCACGCCGGCCTGGGCCACCTGATGGGCGGTCCGCGCATTCTCATAGGCCAGGCGCTGGGTCTCCACCGCGTCGGTCGAGATGGCGCCCTCGCTCTTGAGCTTCTGGTATCGCGCATAGATGGGCGCGGTATTGTCCAGCGTCGCCTTGGCCTGGCGCGCCTTGGCCTCAGCTTCCATAAGGGCCGCGCGCTGGTTGGAGTCGTCCAGCCGGGCAACGATATCGCCCGCTTTCACCTGGTCGCCTTCCTCGAAATTCACTTCCGTCACCTTGCCCAGGATCTTGGCCGACAGCGTCGCCTTGCGCCGCGCCACCACATAGCCCGACGCATCCAGGCCACTGACACTGCCGGCATCCTGCGCCTGCGCCGTCACGGCATGGACGGTCACGCGGCTGTCGGGCCAGAAATACCAGCCACCGCCCGCCAGCGCCGCCAGCAGCACCACAGCGGCGATCATCCACGGCGCGCGCGAGGGTGCGAGCGGCGCTTTCCGTTCGATACGCAGCGAATCCAGCAAGGCCGACTTGTTGTCCTGGCTCATGTTATGCCCTGACTTCCCGAACCGTCACGTCGCCCTGAGGGCATCTACCACCGGACGGCGCGCCGCGCGGATCGACGGCGGCAGGCCTCCCAGCAGGGCCACGACAGCCGCCCAGATGATACCAAGCGCGACCAGCCCTGGCGAGACGGTGAGGTGGAAGACATTGGTTCCGAAGAAGTCCTGCTTTCCGTTGTAGAGCAGGAAAGCAGCCGCCGCGCCGATCAGCGCACCACCGATCGACAGCACCAGCGTTTCCAGAATCACCGATACCATCACGGGTATGGCGGAAAAGCCGAGGGCCCGCAGGGTGGCGATTTCCCGCCCACGGCTGGAGACCGCCGAATACATGGTGTTCAGGCAGCCGAACAGCGCGCCGATCGCCAGGATCGCGCCGATGGCGTAAGCCAGCTTGGCCAGGAAGTTGCTGTTGTTGCCGGCGGCCCGGTTGTACCAGTCGCTGTGGCGTTCCACCTTGACCGACAGGGCTGGGTTGGTTGTCAGGGCACGCTTGAGCGTATCCAGCGAGCCATAGGACGCCAGCCGCACCAGGATGGAATTGTAGGCAGTCTTGTGCAGCGCCGGCATCATGGTCTCGGTATCGCCGACCACCTGGCCGTCGGTGATATCGCCGGCTTTGAAGATGCCCACGATCTTCCACGGTCCTCCGGGCAGGATCACGTCGTCGCCGATGTTCATGTTCTGGAACAGGAAGCGCGCGCCTTCACCCACCACCATCTCGCGCTGACCAAAGCGGAACATGCGGCCCGCGATGATGTGGAATTCCGGCCGCACCTGCTGCGCCATGGGGCCATAGCCGCGCATGGTGGTATAGCCCTTGGAGCCGTCCTTGCGCAGCACGGGGATTCCCATGTTCAGGCCGCGGTCGGCCAGCGGCTTGCCGTCGGCCCCCTTGGCGATGCCGGGTGCATCGGTGATGAGCGCTGCCTGGTCGCGGGTAATGGCGCTGTCGCCTTCGCCATCGGCCGTCGCGGTGACGATGATGGCCCGCATCCGGTCGCCGGAATTGATGTAGACCTGCCGGATGCCCTGGGTGACCGACATCATCGACAGCAGCACGCCGATCGTGGCGCCGAGCCCTGCCACGATCACCATCGACGGCCAGAAGCGCGTCCCGAGGTTGCGGAAGTTCATGGCGCAGATGGCCATGGTTTGGCGCAGCAGATTCATGTGGCCCTCCCCGACAGGGCGGTGGCGATATCCATGCGCTTGAGGCGCAGCGCCGGCAAAGCGGCACTGGCAAGCGCCACGGCACAGGCGCAGAGCGCGGCCCAAACGAGCACCATGGCCGTCACAGTGGGCAACGGCGGCGTGCCCTGGCCGGGCGGAAACAGCCGGGGCAACTGCCCCGACAGGAAGGCTGCCAGACCAACGCCCAACGCGGCGCCCAGAAGGCAGGGCAGGGCGGCTTCCAGGACCACCAGCAGCACCACGGTGCGGTCCGTGAAACCGATGGTCTTCAGAGTGGCGAATTCCGCTAGCCTTTCGCGCACCGACTGGGCGATGCCGTTGGCGGTCAGGAACAGCACCATGAACATGCCGGCCAGGGCGATCTTCTGGTCCAGTGCCGCCAGGTCCAGTCCCGAATTGGAAATGTCCAGCGCCGCCTTTTCCGTAGTCGATTGGGTGGCGGTGGCGGAATTGGCGAAATGCGCGTCGATTTGCTGGGCGATGGCGGCGGTGCGTGACCGATCGGAGACCTGGGTCATCAACTGGCCGATCTTGTCCTGCTGGGCGAGCGGCAGTGCCTTGTTGAAATACTCGTAATTGCCGATCATGAAGCCGCCGGTCATGTAATCGACGTCGGGCACCACGGCCACGACCTTCAAGTCCCAAGCCTTGCCGTCGGCGCGCTTGTTCTGCGGCGAGATAATGGTGAAGATGTCGCCGGGCTTTAGCTGGCGGCTTTCGGCCTGGATGCGGCTGACCAGGACGCCATCGCGGGTCTGGTGCAGCATGTCCCATTGTGCCGGAGTGATGGGCCAGTCGGGAAATACCTTGCCGAAATTGTCGCTGGTCATCAGGGCGAAGGCGCGATTGCGCTGGTTCTCGTGATAGCCCCCCAGCCCGCCGAAATAGGCGACTTGGGCAATCCCCGGAAGCTGGGCGGTCTGGGCGACCTGGGCCAGCGGCATGCCGCTGCCAAAGAAACGCTGATTGCTCCAGATTCGGTCGTCATGGGCGCCGGCCGCCACCTTCTCGAACGTGGCGTTCATGCCGATGGTCAGGCCGAACAGGGTGAAGGCGATCATTACCGATAGCAGGGTCAGGATGGTGCGGGTGGGCTTGCGCATGACCGCCGCCCAGATCAGGGGCAGGAATTTCATTGGGCCGCCATCCTGTGTTCGATCAGGGTGCCCTTGTCCATCTCCAGCCGGCGGCTGGCATGGTCGGCGGCCTTGGGATCGTGCGTGACCATGACGATGGTCTTGCCATGCTGGCGGTTGAGCTGCTGCAACAGGCCCAATATTTCGTCGGCCGTGGCGCGATCCAGATCGCCGGTCGGCTCGTCGCACAGAAGGATTGTGGGATCGGCGACGATGGCGCGGGCGATGCCCACGCGCTGCTGCTGGCCGCCCGACATCTCGCCGGGCTTGTGGCGGGCGCGATCCTTCAGGCCCACAATATCCAGCGCGATATCGACCCGCCGCCGCCGCTCGGACTTGGAAAGGCCCGTCAGCAGCAGCGGCAGCTCCACGTTGCCGGCCGCCGACAGCATGGGCATCAGATTGTAGAATTGGAAGATGAAGCCGATATGCCGACCGCGCCATCTGGTCAGCTGGCCACCGGACATCTGTTCCAGATGATCCCCGCCCACGATCACCTCGCCGGAGGTGGCCCGGTCCAGCCCCCCAACCAGGTTGAGGATGGTTGTCTTGCCCGAGCCGGACGGGCCCATCAGCGAGACGAACTCGCCTTCTGCAATCTCAAGTTCCAGTCCGTGCAGGACCGCGACCTTTTCCTTCCCGCGTTGATAGTTCTTGACCACGTGGCGCAACGAAATGGCTGACGACATGGGACCACCCTTATGGCTGAGGGTTGAAGGTTATCGCGTGGGACGAATGGCTTTCGTGTTTCCCGTTCTATTAGTCATACGATGTAGAATAAACCCCACATCGTCAAGTCTAATATCTTGCATAACACGGTACAGTGTCAAGCAAGATAGTTGGCTGCGAACCCCGGATTTTGAGGCGCTTGTCAGCGCCGCATCTGCCAGTCCGAGAGGGCTTGGCTGGGCCAGACCAGTTCCACAATGTTCAGGATGAGATTGTCGCGGATGGCAAAGCCCAGCCACAGCTCCACCACCACCGCAAAGACAATGCTGGTGCGTACCGGCAGGCGCCAGGCCAGAACCACGCCGGCCAGAGCCATCACCGTATCCGACAGGGAATTGACGACGCTGTCGCCGAAATAGCCGGCTGCCAGCGCGGTCTGGCGATAGCGCTCCATCACCGGCGGGGTATTTTCCAGGACTTCCCAGCCCGCTTCCAGCCCCGCCGCCAGCGCCAGCCGGAGAGGGAAGGGCGTGTCCGGCAAAAGCCAGCGCAGCAGCGCATAGAACAGCATGCCATGCACCACATGCGTCCAGCTGTACCAGTCGGTCAGCTGCTGGGATGATTCCGGACCCGCCGGATCGCCATTCCAGAAGGTAAGACGGCCGCAGGTGCAGATCAGCGGATGGCCCATGGCATGCAGAACCAGCGCCTGCAGCACAAGCGCCGCCGCGATCGCAACTCCGGCCTGGCGCCATGAGAACGCCGTGAAGAAGCCCGCCCCCGTCATCGTCCTTGTATAAACCGCCGCGGGCAAATTTGCCCATTGACCATGCATGCGCGCTCGCCGGCCAGCGCCCCGCGCCCCGCGCCAGGCGATGACGGCGAAACCCGCCGCCAATGCTCTATCGGCGGATTATCGGGGTGCCATGAACGGCGCCCTCAAGGTCAATGGTTGGTGCTGGCTTCGACCTTGCGGTCCTTCAGCAGCTGCACATAAAAGACGCGCAGCTCCTGAGGGGCCTGGCCGCGATTGAGGAAATCGGCGGGGGTGTGCTTGTGGTCGTCAGGCGCGTTCAGCACGGCACCCTTGTCTGCCAGGAATGTGATCACATCCTGCGTCTCGGGGGCGGTCCAGTTCATGACCGCCATATGCATGATGCTTCTGCCGCCATCGGCCTTGGCATTCAGGTTCGGGTCCAGCTCGAGCGCGTATTTCATCGCGTCCAGATGGCCGCCATAGGCCGCCGCAAGGGCCAGGGTGGTGCCGTCCGCCGCCTTGGCATCCGGACGGGCTCCGGCCTGCACCAGTGCCTTCATCGCTTCCATCGAGCCAGCCTCTGCGGCCAGGATCAGCGGCGGGGTGGCGAACTCACGGGGCTTGGGTGGGGCCACGCTGCCGTCGGCGACGGCCAGCTTGGCGCCTTCGCCCGCAAAGCGCTTGCTGGGAGGCGGCGGCGGCGGCGGATTGGTCATGGCATTGGGATCGCCGCCCTTGGCCAGCACCAGCCGCACCAGATCGGCACTGCCGCTGACGGCGGCGATATGGATCAGCTGGCGGCCATGGCTGTCGCTTTGCGCCACGTCCGCGCCGTCCTTCACCTGCTGCATGGCAAAGGGGATGTTGTCCTCCACCAGCGCCGCCTCGATAACCGTGGTGCCGTCAGGCAGCCTGGCCTTGCTGTCGGCGCCGGCCGCCACCAGGGCATCCGCCGCTGCCGGCGCCCGGCTCTTCAGCGCAAAGAACAGGGGCGTAAAGCCCTTGTCCGCCACGGCATTGACATTGGCCCCATGCTTGAGCAGCACCGCGATATTGTCGGTCCGGCCCACGGCCGCTGCCCGCATCAGCGCGGTCTGGCCATGGGGATCGGCGGCATTCACGTCGGCACCACCGGCGATCATCTTTTCCAGCACCGCGGGCGTGGCTGTACCGGCGCACAGCGCCAGCGCCCCGATACCGTCGGGCCGTGCCGCCTTCACATTGGCGCCCGCCCCGATCAGGGCATCGACGATTTGCGTGTTGCCCAGTTCGCAGCCCAGCGTCAGCGGCGTGGCGCCGGAGACGTCGGCCACGTTGGGCCTGGCGCCTGCCGCCAGCAGCATCGTCACCGATTGCGGATCCTGGCGGTCCACTGCCCATGCCAACACAGTGGACTTGTCGGGCAGCACCGCGTTCGGATCGGCATGCTTGGCCAGAAGACTCTTGATGGCGTCATGATCGCTGGCGCGCACCGCTTCCAGAAGGGGGCTGTCCATCGACGTGGCCCAGCCCGTGCCCGAAAGCGCGCCCAAAAGCGCGATGCTCAAACCCAGTGCGCGTTTCATACCGGCAAAGCTCCGTCAGTCAGGCCAGGAAAGCATTGTAACGGCCATTGGAGTCGCCCAGCTTTTCCTCGTGGACGCCCAGCGCTTCCATCATCGAAAGCATCATGTTCGTCATGGGGGTACCCTTTTCCGCCTGGATATGGGTGCCACCCTTGACCATGCCGCCCGCGACGACGGTCGGCAGGTTGCGATGATCGTGGCGGTTGGGGTCGGCCAGGCTGGCGCCGGCCAGCACCAGGGTGCTGTCGATCAGCTTGGCTTCGCCATCGCTGGTTTCGCTCAGTCGCTTCAGGAAATAGGCGACCTGGCCCATGTGAAGGGTGTTGATCTTGGTCAGCTTGGCCAGCTTTTCCGGATCGTTGCCGTGATGGCTCAGCGGATGGTGCGCATCGGGCACCTCGATCTCGGGATAGGATCGGCCCGAGACTTCGCGGCCCACCATGAAGGTGCCGACGCGGGTCAGGTCGGCCTGCATGGCCAGAACCTGCAGGTCGATCATCATCTTGGCGTGCTCCTCGAACGTATCGGGGATGCCGGCGGGATGGGCGAAGTTGGGCAGCGCGACGGCATTTCCTCCGCCGGCTTCCGCCTTCTGGATGCGCTTTTCAATGTCGCGCACCGCCGTCATGTATTCGTCCAGCTTCTTGCGGTCGTCCGCGCCCATGTTGCCGGACATGCGCTTGGCGTCCGCGGCCACGAAGTCCAAGATCGAGGCCTGGCGCCGCATCTGGGCCAGGCGGCCCTTGGGGTCCAGGTTGTCGCTGTCGCCGAACAGCCGCTCGAACACGTCCCGCGGATTGGTGGTGACGGGCAGCGGTGTGGAGGCATCCCTCCAGGACAGGGTATTGGTATAGGCACAGCTATACCCGGAATCGCAGCTGCCGACGAGGCTGGGCGGATCGAGGCCCAGTTCCAGCGAAGGAATCTGGGTCTGCTCGCCGAACTGCTTGGCTACCAGCTGGTCCATGGACACGCCGCTTTTCAGGTCCGCGCCCTCGGTCTTCTTGACATGCACGCCGGTCAGGTACGACCCGCAGCAGCGGCCATGGTCGCCCGCGCCGTCGCCCAGCGCCTCGGCCTGGGCATGATCCAGCCCGCTGATCACCGCGAAATGCTGGCGATAGGGCTCCAGCGGCTTGAGGGTCGGCGGCGTGACGTAATCCGCGCCCAGTTCCTTTGGGAAGAAATTGTCCATGTCCATGCCGTTGGGCATGTACACCACCTGAAGGCGCTTGCGGATGCGGGCGGCTTCCTCGGCGGCCCGGGCGCTGGGGATCATCGCTTCCAGCAGCGGCAGCGAGAGCAGGGTGCCCATGCCGCGAAGCATGGTGCGGCGGGCGAGCGGCTTTCTGGTGATGATCATTTGTCCGGTGTCCTTCTCATGTCAAAGGGAACGCTGGTGACGATGCCCATGATGATGTCGTTCATGCGGTATCCGTCCTTCTCGGCCGCGTAGCGCACCGCGCGGACGGACGGCATGTCATAGGCCTCAAGCCCGCGGCCAAGCGCATAGGTCATGAGCCTTTCGGTGAAAGCCTCGACGAACTGCTGCTTGCGGGCCAGAAGAATGCCCTGCAATCCCTGCGGCCCTTCGAACTTGGTGCCGTCCGGCAGCACGGCCGAGGCATCGACCAGCTGTCCGGCATAGGCGTTGCGCCAGGCGCCGACGGCGTCGAAATTCTCCAGGCTGAAGCCCAGCGGGTCCATCTTGGTGTGGCAGGAGGCGCAGACCGGGTTGGCCCGGTGCATTTCCATCTGCTCGCGGATGGTCATCGTCTTGCCGTTCTTCTCGTCGTTCAACTGCGGCACGTTCGGCGGCGGCGGCGGCGGGGCGGCCGCCAGGATGTTTTCCAGGATCCACTTGCCGCGCAGCACGACCGAGGTGCGGTTGTTGTAGGACGTCACGGTCAGGATCGACGCCTGGCCCAGAAGGCCGCCGCGGTGCAGGGCGGGATCGAGTTTCACCTTGCGGAAGCTGGTGCCGTAGACGCCGGGAATACCGTAATGCTTGGCAAGGCGCTGGTTCACGAAGGTATAGTCGGCATCCAGAAAATCCAGGATGCTGCTGTTGTTGTGCACGATGCTATCGAAGAACATGTTGGTTTCGGTCAGCATCGCCTCGCGCAGGCGCACATCGAAGCCCGGGAAGGCCCGCCGGTCGGGCTTCTGGTATTCCAGCCGCCGCAGGTAGAGCCACTGGCCGCCGAAATTCTTCGTCAGCGCCTTGGATTTGGGATTGGCCATCATGCGTTCGACCTGGGCGCGCAACACCTTCGGATCGTGCAGTTGCCTGTGCTCGGCCGCCGACAGAAGCTTTTCGTCGGGAATGCTGCTCCACAGGAAGAACGACAGGCGCGTGGCCAGTTCCAGGTCGCTGATCCGGTGCACCGAACCGGGCTGAGAGCCGGCCGGATCGCTTTCCGTCATGAACAGAAAGTTGGGAGAAACCAGCACGGCCTGCAGCGCCGCGGCGATGCCATGCTCGAAATCCGCGCCATTGCGGCCGACATGGTAGATCTTCATCAGCGGCTTGACATCGGCCTGGGTCACCGGACGGCGATAGGCATGGTGCGCCAGGTTCGCCAGGATCTTCTCCGCGCAGGCATTCTCTGCTGCCGCCGCCTTTGCCGGATGGCAGATGAATATCCTGCGGCGGCTGGGAGTGTCGCCCGGGCCCTTCACGTCATAGGGGCCGACCACGGAAATCTGCATCACGTCGCGCAGGTAGAAGGCCTGGGCCAGGTTGGGACCGACGCCGAAGGAAGGCACCTGCAGCGTGTTCACGCGCGCGCCATCCACGGAAATATCCAGCGGCAGCGGCACGGGCTCGCCCTCGGGCTTGCCCGGGCGCGGGCCCTTGGTGGTCGGCGATACCAGATCTTCGTCCAGCGCCAGGTTCTTGCGGAACGACGCGCCGATGGTGCGCAGTCCTGCCTTCAGCGGCACCTTCACCTCATAGCGGTTGTCGGCGCTGATCTCGTTCTCGGTCGAGGTGTTGGAGTTCAGGAATACCTGGATGGTGTAGGTGGCGTCGAACGGCGCGTAGAATTTGAAGGCGCCGCCGCCGCGCGAATCCAGCGGCAGGTCATCGCTGGCGCGCTCATTGTACGATGGAACGCCGAAACCGTTCTCGAACAGGTCCTTGGGGATGCGATAGTCCACGGTGGTGGGTCTGTGCGAGGCCTGGCCGGTGGCCATGCGGCTGATTTTGCCGGCCACATTGATGTAGCGGTCCATCAGCGTGGGCGAAACCGTAAGCACGTCGGCGATGTTGTCGAAGCCATAGCCGGTATCGTCGATCGGCAGCTCGTTGCTGAAATCGAGATCGATGCCCAGCAGATCGCGTACCGCATTGGCATATTCGGCGCGGTTCATCCGCCGGAGGGTGGCATGGCCGGGATTGGGATTGGCGGCGGCGTTGGCATCCAGCGAGGCGGCCAACCAGTGCGTGAAATCGTCGATGTTCGCCTTGGGCGGGCGGGGCATGCCCTTGGGCGGCATCTCACCCAGGCTCAGGCGGCGCAGGATCTTCTCCCACGTCGCGTCATTGGCGGCGAGGTTGGTGGGATCGAGGGGCGTCACTGACCAGCCCGCGACCTTGAGCTTGTCATTGTGGCAGCCCTGGCAGAAACGAGTCAGCATCGCCTTGCGGTCGGCGGGCGAGGCGTCTGCGCCCATTGGCATTGCGGCGGGCACGAACCGGGCAGCGGCGGGCGTGGCGGGTGCCGGATCGGCCGAGGCGCGGCCCATGATGGCAGCGCTGCCAAAGGCGGCCATCGCAAAGGCGCAAAAGGCACCGGCGAAGGCGGCGCCGCGACCCAGGTTATGATGCTTGTGCTGCTTGAAACTCATTCAACTGCTTCCTCACACGACGCGCCAGATGGCAATTCTTCGATCACGGTACGCAACGCGAGGAAAAGGAACGAGCTAGCGCGAACGCGCTGCTGCCCCGGACGCGGCTTCTGTATTTGGCCGCTCGAGTCCTCCCCGCCCAAAGGTACCGCGAACATGGGGGAAAAGTGAACTATGCCCCTGGATTATTCATCTTTAATTGTGTCGATTCCGTTCCGCGCGCAAATTTGTTGCATAGGCGCAGGTTTGGCTCATGCTGCACTGCAGCGTTGACTTAAGGGCTCGTGAATACTGCGTTATTTCCTTAATGGCTATTTTCCGAACATCCAGCGCAGGATGGATGGCAAGAGCCAGCCGCCATGCACGTCGGAGTGCGCCCCATCGCCCCACTCGTAGCGGATGTCGTATCGGGGACCGGGAACTTTCTTGGCGTCGGCGTTGGCATTGGCCCATTGCAGGCTGGAGAGCATCTGTTCATTGGCCAGGTGCCAATTGCCGAACTGGTTGTTCAGGTCGTTTGTGCCGTCCTGCAGGAAGATTTTCATGGGGCGTATCGGTTCGCGCCGGATCAGGCCGGGATAAAGATCGCCGCCCGGTATCATCGGGTGATCGGCGGTGGCCGGGTGATAGCCGATGGAGGTGTAGCTGCCGATCATGCTGATGACATTGCCGAAGGCATCGGGCCGGTGCCACGCCACGGTGAAGGAACAGATGGCGCCCGAACTGGTGCCGCCGATGGCGCGCCGCCTGGGATCGTCGGTGAACTTGTAGGATTTGGCGACTTCCGGCAGCAATTCGTCGATCAGCATCCGGGTATAGTCATCGCTCAGCGCGTCATATTCCGGCGCGCGGTGGTTGGGATTTCCCGTGCCCAGATTGTCGGGATAGTGCTCGGTGCCCAGATTGCCCGGCGTGATGAAGACGCCGATGGTTTTTGGGATGTCGCCCTTGGCGATCAGATTGTCCAGCACCACGGGAATGTTCAGCGGACCCTTGGGATTGATCGCGCGCTGTCCGTCCTGGAAGACCAGAAGGTTGGGCGGATCCTTGGCGTCATAGCCGGCGGGCACGTAAATCCAGTAGCGCCGCACCGTATTGGCGATGATCTTGCTGTGGAATTCCAGCGGGCCGATCAGCTTGCCCTTGGTGATTTCGGGATGCGGGACGGAATCCTGCGTCGGCGGATATTCGCCGGGCTGGCGCGGCTCGGCCGCCATTGCCGTACCCGCCGTCAACAGAAAAGCCAGACCCGCCGCTGCCCACAAACGCATTTCCCCGCCCCATATTGTTGTTGTCGGCGGCAATCTGGAACACAGATCGGGTGCCGCGGCAATGGTTCACGATGCCAGCAGCGCTGCCACATGGCGCGCGATCATCAGGTCTTCGTCGGTGGGGATGACCCAGGCGCCGGTTTTGCCCGGCGCAATGCAGGGACCGCCATTGCGGTTGGCTTCTTCATCCAGCGCAATGCCCAGCCAGCCTGCGGCGCGGCAGACGCGGGCGCGGATTTCCGCGGCATGCTCGCCGATGCCGGCGGTGAAGACCAGCGCATCCAGCCCGCCCAGGGCTGCCGCCATCGCGCCCATCTCGGCGCAAATGCGATAGATGAAAAGCTCGATGGCCTGCCTGGCCTCTTCGGAATCGCTTTCCAGCAACTCGCGCATGTCGCCGCTGATGCCGGATACGCCCAGAAGACCCGACCTGTTATAGAGCATGTCGCTGACCGCCTCGGCGGCCATGCCCTTCTGCTGCAACAGGTACAGGACCACGCCGGGATCGAGCGCACCGCAGCGCCGCGCCATCACCAGCCCGTCCAGCGCGGTAAAACCCATCGTGGTTGCGATGCTTTTTCCGCCATGCATGGCGCACAGGCTCGCGCCGCTGCCCAGATGGGCGACGACCACGCGCGCCCGCGCGGCATCACCGATCACCTCAGGAAGCACGCCGGCGATGTATTCATAGGAAAGGCCGTGAAAACCATAACGCCGTACGCCTTCGTCATGGAGCGCGCGGGGCAGGGCGAAACGCCTGGCCACATCCGGCTGGCCGGCATGGAACGCCGTGTCGAAGCAGGCGATCTGCGGCAGGTCTGGATGCAACTCCGACAACGCCCGAATGGCTGCCAGATTGTGCGGCTGATGCAGCGGCGCCAGCGGCACCAGCGCCTCCAGCCCCGCCATCACGGCTTCGTCTATACGCGTCGGCACGGTGAATTCCAGACCGCCATGTACCACCCGGTGTCCGGCGGCCATCAGCCGGTCGCCAAAGCGCTTCTCCAGCCAGGACAGCAGGAATTTCAGCGCCGCGCCCTGTGACGGACCCTCGAGCAGCTGATCCGCCAGCACCGCGCCCGCTGCCTCCCTGGCGCGGAACCGCGCCTGACCGCCCAGCCCTGTCACCGCACCGTTGCAAATCAGGGCGGGCGGCCCGGCCTGCGCGCCGAAGAGTGCAAATTTGAGGGAAGAGGAACCGCCGTTCAGCGTAAGGATGGCGTCGCCCATGCCTGATGCCCGATCTGCCCCGAATTGCCGCCGGCACGCGGCCCCGGATCGCCCTGCCGCGCGTTGAGAATGATCATTCGGTAACGCCGGCCCGTGAAATCCCGTTCACCCGTGAAATCCCGTTCATATCGCGGGATATTGCCCAGCACCCTTGCGCCCCCTCAAGGCCGGCGAAACGATGACGTACAAGAATTTGCGTTGCTTGCGGCAGAAACTCCAGCGGCATTTGCGAGGGATCGGGACATGAGCGAGGATTTCACGGCATTGGACCGTTATTGGCGGGCGGCCAACTACCTGTCGGTCGGCCAGATCTATCTCAAGGCCAACCCGCTGCTGCGCCAGCCTTTCGGCCGCGAACACGTGAAGCCGCGCCTGTTGGGTCATTGGGGCACGACCCCGGGACTGAACTTCATCTATGCCCATCTCAATCGCGTGATAAAGGCGCGCGATCTCGACATGATCCTGATCACCGGTCCCGGGCATGGCGGACCGGGCCTGGTCGCCAACACCTGGCTGGAGGGCTCCTATACCGAGCGCTATCCCGACATCGAGCGCAATGCCCATGGCCTGTCGCGGCTGTTCCGGCAATTCTCCTGGCCCTACGGCGTGCCCAGCCATGCGGCGCCCGAAACGCCCGGCTCCATCCATGAAGGCGGCGAGCTGGGCTATTCTCTGATCCATGCCTATGGCGCGGCACTGGACAATCCGAACCTGATCGTCACCTGCGTGGTGGGTGACGGCGAAGCCGAAACGGGCCCCCTGGCCACAAGCTGGCACGCCAACAAGTTCCTCAATCCGGCACGCGATGGCGCGGTATTGCCGATCCTGCATCTGAACGGGTTCAAGATCGCCAATCCCACCGTGCTGGCGCGCATCGGCCGCGATGAACTGGAACAGCTTCTGCGCGGCTATGGCTATGCGCCCTATTTCGTGGAAGGCGACGATCCAATGCCCACCCATGCGCTGATGGCGCAGACGCTGGAGACGTGCCTGAACGACATTGCCGCAATCCAGAAGGCGGCGCGCGTGGACGGCAATATGGAGCGTCCGCGCTGGCCGATGATCGTGCTGGTCACGCCCAAGGGCTGGACCGGCCCGAAGGTGGTCGATGGCAAGCCGGTGGAGGGAACCTGGCGCGCCCATCAGGTCCCTGTGTCGGGCATGGAAAAGCCCGAGCATCTGAAAATCCTGGAGGACTGGCTGCGCAGCTACCGGCCGGACGAGCTTTTCGATGCCGAAGGATGTCTCGATCCCGCGCTGGCGGCGCTGGCGCCCACCGGCCACCGGCGCCTCGGCATGAATTCCAACGCCAATGGCGGCGAGCGGATGGTGCCGCTGCATCTGCCGGACTATCGGGACTATGCCGTGCATGTTCCCGCCCCCGGTGCGTGCAAGGCGGAAGCGACGCGCGAGCTGGGAAAATATCTCCGCGACGTGATGGTGCTGAACCGCGAACAGAGGAATTTCCGCCTGTTCGGTCCTGACGAGACCGCCTCAAACAGGCTTGACGCGGTGTACCAGGAGACCGGCAAGGAATGGATGGCCGCCACCGTGCCCAACGACACCGATCTTTCGCAAGACGGAAGAGTGATGGAGGTGCTCAGCGAGCATATGTGCCAGGGCTGGCTGGAAGGCTATCTGCTGACCGGCCGGCACGGTCTCTTCTCCTGCTATGAGGCATTCGTCCATATCGTGGACTCGATGGTCAACCAGCACGCCAAATGGCTGAAGGTGACGCGGCAGATTCCCTGGCGCGCGCCCGTCGCCTCGCTGAACTATCTGCTCACCTCCCATGTCTGGCGCCAGGACCATAACGGCTTCAGCCACCAGGACCCGGGTTTCATCGATCATGTCGCCAACAAGAAGCCCGATGTGGTGCGCATCTACCTGCCGCCGGATGCCAACTGCCTCCTGTCGGTGGCCGATCACTGTCTCAGAAGCCGCAACTATATCAACGTCATCGTGGCCGGCAAGCAGATGGAATGGCAGTGGCTGGCCATGGATGCCGCCCAGCGACATTGCGCCGATGGCGCCGGCGCGTGGGATTGGGCCTCCAATGGCGGCGATGATCCCGATGTGGTGTTGGCTGCCGCGGGCGATGTGCCGACGCTGGAAACGATGGCAGCGGTGACGCTGCTGCGCGAAATGGCGCCCGATATCAAAGTGCGCGTGGTTAATGTGGTCGACCTGATGCGGCTGGTGCCGCCCCAGGAGCATCCGCACGGCCTGGACGATGGCGACTTCATCCGCCTGTTCACGGCGGACCGGCCGGTGATTTTCGCCTATCACGGCTATCCCACCCTGATCCACCGGCTGACCTACAAGCGGCCCAACCACGACAATTTCCATGTCCATGGCTACAAGGAAGAGGGCACCACCACGACGCCCTTTGACATGGTGGTTCTGAACGGGCTGGATCGCTATGCGCTTGCGCTGGATGCGATCCGCCGCGTGCCGCGCCTTAAGGACCGGGTGACGTCGGCGGAAGACTGGTATTGGACGACGATGCAGCGCCACAAGCTCTATATCAGTGCGCATGGCGAGGACATGCCCGAGGTGCAGGGCTGGCGCTGGACGCCAGGCAAGGACCGTCCAGCCTGAAGATTTCGCCCTGCGCGGGCCATCCGGCGCTACAGGCGCCGCTTCCCCCCGCGCCTGTCCAACGGCCGTGGAAATTTTTTCCGCGTGCTTTGCCCGGGGCTTGGCGGCATTGCCGCGCGTCTGCCAATCCGCCGGTGCCGGCCGCGCCTTATGCTGGAATCATGAAAACGGCGCCCGTACTCCAGCATCTGCCCGCCCGGCCTGCCACGGCACGCCGCACGCATGTTGATAAAGGGGGAGGGGCGCCAAAATGCGCAGGCTGACTCTGGCGGAACGCCGCCGTTTCGCTGTCCTGGACTGTCTGATAGCCGAATGCGGGAAACTGGCAGCGGTGGCCGAAGTCCTGGCCGATCACGAGATGCGCCAGCGTCGCGGCAATATCCGGCTTGTCGAACCTCCGCAGCATCTTGTCCTGTCATTCCCGCAGGCGTCGTGCGGGCGCGGGCCGCCCCGCCGCCGGCACTCAGTCCAGCGTGCGGCGGAAGCGCAGCAACGCCACCGTCCCCGCGGCCAGGGTAAACAGGGCCAGCGGCCACATGTCGGGCCAGATGTCGATTGCACCATTGCCCTTGAGCATGATCCCGCGCACGACGCGCAGGAAGTGGGTGGCGGGAAGCACCTCGCCCAGTGCCCGTGCCCAGCCGGGCATGCCCATGAAGGGGAAGGCGAAGCCCGACAGCATCACCGTCGGCAGGATGAAGAACAGCGTCATCTGCATGGCCTGAAGCTGGTTTTGCGCCACGGTGGAGAAAGTATAGCCGACGGCCAGATTGGCGATGATGTAGACTGTCAGGGCCGCGGTAAGAAGGCCCAGCGATCCGATCATCGGCACGCCGAAGATGAAGCGCGCCATCAGCAGGATCAGGCTGCTCTGGATCGCGCCGATCACGATATTGGGCGTGATCTTGCCGATCATGATCTCCAGCGGCGTCGCCGGCATGGCCAGCAGGTTTTCATAGGTGCCGCGCTCGCGCTCGCGCGTCAGCGCCAGGCAGGTCATCAGCACCATGGTCATGGTCAGGATGATGGCCAGAAGGCCCGGCACGATATTGTACTGGGTGTTGGATTCCGGATTGTAGAGCAGGTGGGAGACGGCGTTGAACGGCGGCGGGCCCTGGGCGCGCGCCTTCAAGGGGCCCACCAAGTCGTCGCGCAGCGCCGTGCCAGCCAGATTGTTGAAGGCCGCCAGCGCATAGGACCCCGCGGCCGGATCGGTTGCGTCGGATTCGATCAGAAGATCGGGCCGGGCGCCGCGCACGATGTCGCGGGTGAAATTGACCGGAATTTCCACCACGAAGATCACCTGGCCCTCGCGCAGCATGCGACGCGCGGCGGCGGGCGAGTTTGTCTGGGCGACAATCTGGAAATAGCTGCTGTTTTCCAGCGCCGCGACGATGGAGCGGGCAAAGATGCCCGGATCGCCCACCGATATGGCGGTGGGCAGGTTCTTGGGATTGAGGTTGATGGCAAAGCCGAACAGGCACAGCTGGAGCAACGGCACGCCGATGATCATCGCCAGCGTCAGCTTGTCCCGCCGCAGCTGCAGGAACTCCTTGGTCAGAATGGCGGCGATCCGGCGCGGCGAGAATCTCATTTCGCCGCCTCCTGCAGGTCGATGAAGACATCCTCCAGGCTGGTCTGGGTCTCGCTCACGCGTATGCCGTCATGCGCGCGATAGGGCGCCAGCGTCGCGACCAGGCGGTCGCGGTCGTGGCCGCTGACATGGAGCACCGCGCCGAAGAAGCCGACATAGTCCACCCCAGGCCTGCCCTCCAGTTCCCGCGAAAGATGACGGACATTTTCGCCCTCAAGCACGAAAGTGTGCAGGCCGGATTGCTCAAGAACCTCGGCGACCGAGCCGCGCGCCACCAGCCTGCCGTTCAGGATGTAGACAATGCGGTCGCAGCGCTCGGCCTCGTCCATGTAGTGTGTCGAGACCAGCACGGTCAGGCCGCGCTCGGAGAGGGCATGGATTTCCTCCCAGAAGTCGCGCCGCGCCTTGGGATCGACGCCGGCGGTGGGTTCATCCAGCAGCAGCAGCCGGGGGTCGTGCAGCATGCAGGCTGCCAGCGCCATGCGCTGCTTCCAGCCGCCCGACAATTCGCCTGCCAGCTGGCGCTGGCGTTGGGCCAGGCCCAGCTGGTCCAGCGTTTCGTCAATCCGGGCGCGCCTGTTCCGGATGCCATAGAGCCGGGCGACGAAGTCAAGATTCTCGCGGATCGACAGGTCTTCCCAGAAACTGAAGCGCTGGGTCATGTATCCCACCTGGCGCTTGATCGCCTCGGACTGGGTGCGGAAATCCAGCCCCAGGCAGGTGCCACGCCCGTCGTCCGCGCGCAGCAGCCCGCACAGCATGCGGATGGTCGTGGTCTTGCCCGACCCGTTGGGCCCCAGAAAGCCCCACACCTGACCTTCGGGCACGGCGATGTCGATATGGTCCACCGCCAGCTTGTTGCCGAAGCGCTTGGTCAGTCCCCTGACGTCAATGGCAAGGGATGCCGTCACAGCGCCCGCACCTGGATCGGCTGGCCGGGGTGCAGCGGCAGGCCGCCAGGCGCGCGCGCCTCCAGCTTGAAAACCAGCTTTTCCCGGTTTCCGACGCTGAAGATCACCGGGGGGGTGAATTCCTCCTGTGCAGCGATGAAAGTGATGGTGGCCGTCATTGGCTTGCAGCCGTCGCAGCTGATGCGCACCTGCTGGCCCAAATGCACCTTGGCCAGTTCGGTCTCGGGCACGAAGAAGCGGGCGTAGACATTTGCGGGCGGCAGAAGCGAAATCACCGGGGTGGAAGCGGGCACATACTCGCCCGGGCGGAAGTAGATGTCCTGTACCGGCCCTTCTGTCTGCGCAACGACGCGGCGCTGCGACAGGGTGTAGGCGGCTCCACCCAGGCTGGCGGTCATCTGCCTGATCTGGGCCTCCAGCTGGGCGATGCGCGCGCGCGATTGCTGGTATTGCGTCAGTGCCTGGTCTCGCTGGGAGGGAGTGCCGGCGCCGGCCTTGGCGAGATTGTCCTGGCGCGACAGTTCGGTGGCGGCATAGGAAAGGTTGGACCGTTCCTGCGTCAGCGAGGCGCGCGCCTGGGCCAACGCGGCCTGCGCCTGGTCGTGGCTGGCCTGCTGCTGGGCATCGTCCAGCACGAACAGCAGGTCACCACGACGGACGAGCTTGCCGCGCTCAACCCCCATCTCAGTCACCCATCCGGGCTGCGGCGCGGAAATATAGGCGAAGTCGCCTTCGCCATAGCCCAGCCAGCCATCGTCATGCGGCTTCTCGCACCCGACAAGCGCCAGCAGCACCATCAGGGACAGAAATCTCTTCATCATCGCGCCTTTTGGTGGGCCGGCGGCGCATCGGCCTTGAGGCCGCGCAACAGCGTTTCGATATGGGCATCAATCAGCCCCTGATAGTCATAAGGCGTCTCGTCAAAACGGCTGAAGACAGTGCGCCAGAATGCCACGATCAGGAATGGCGCAACGCAAAGCCGCGCAGCATGCTGAGGCGGCATGTTCCGGAATTCGCCGCGCGCGATCCCCCGCCGAATGATGGATTCGAACAGGGCCAACCCGCGGTCGATTATCTCGCGCCGCCAAAATTCGGCCAATTCAGGAAACTGCCCAACCTCGGCGAGCATTATCTTGGGCAGCACCACGCCATCGCTGGTGCGCGCGATATGACCCAGGGTCGAAAGCACCATGCGCAGCAGCTCTTCACTGGAGCCCTCGAAACTCTCAAGTCCCTTGGCAATCTCGCCAAGCCGCGCACCGATGGCCTGGCGCGCCAGGGCCTGGAACAGCGCGGCCTTGCTATCGAAATAAAGATAAACGGTACCTTTGGTGATGCCGGCGCGCGTGGCGATGTCTTCCATGCGAGTGGCGGCAAATCCGCTCTCAGCGAAGCAGGCAAGCGCCGCCCGCAGAATTGCGGGTGCCCGTTCGTCCTTCCTGCGCTGCCAGCGAAGTGCCGCCATTGCCCGCATTAATAACTGACTGGTTGGTTATTTCCAAGGGCCTGGGACCTGTCGTTGAAGTTCAGCGATCCTTTAATCGCTTCATCTCTGAACTTTTTGGGGTGGGGACGGCCCGGGAAATTTTCCCTCAGACGAAGATGGCGTGCTATATTTTGTCGCGTCTGCTTCGGGCTGGAAGGCCCCAACAGGCAAGTACGGGCATCAACAATAAAAAATCACGGCAGTGGAGACGCGCACTTAAGACAGATCCGCCGCGCGCGGAGACATCGGGAGGTATGCAATGGCCGGTATGCAAGAATTTCACCATGCAGAAGAGACTCGGGACAAAACCTCAAAGATTGTTGCATGGGTGGTGGTCGCCCTGTTGCTTGCAGGTTTTGGGATCTATGTCGCTGAATCGGGCTTCTTCAGCCCAAGCGCTCAGTCCGGACCGTCCTATCCGCGGGCGCTGTGAAGGACTCAGCGTTTTCAAAGGTGATATTTGGTGGCCGGCTGCGCCGACGAGTGGCTTGATTTAGACCGTCTGCGCGGTGGCGGTTCTGGTCGTATGGGTGCGCGGCGCATTGGCCAGTGCCTGATGTGAAGTGCTGTTACCACCGCAGCAGCCAACGCCCCAGGATCGCCCCCGTTAACGCGGTCAGCCCCACCCCCAGCGTGTACCATACCAGCACGAATGGGGCGGTCGCCTCGGTACAATGGAAGGCATAGACGAAGGCTCCGGCGCCGCCTGCGAACAGGCCTGCAACCGCCCCGGTCAACCCCAGGCTGGTGGGGGCCATGCGCCTGAGAATCCAGAAGGCCGCTGCCAGCAGTGGCAGTGAGCACCCCAGAATGTTGGTGGCGCAGACGTCGCTGGAATGGCCCATCACCAGGGCCGTCCGATCCGCGTCGGGTGCCATCATCTGGATCGCCGAAAGAACCAGGATGGCGCCTACCGGTAGCGCCAGCATAAGCAGAGGGCGGCGCGCATCGCTGCCCGGACGTCCCAGCCGCTCCAACGCCCACAGCGCAAAGGCCGCCAGCGCAAAGGCATAGGCCAGTTTCATCCACATGCCGAAGCTGACCATCGCACTGTCAAAGTCGGGACGCAGGCCAAGCCAGGTCAGCATCAGGATGGTGGACAGCACCAGTCCGACGCCAACGCCCAGCGCGGTCTGGCGAGCCAGGGTGCCTGGACGTACTGGCTCCAGCCCCTCCGAGAGAAGGGCGATCAGTTCATCGGTCTGCATCGCTGTCCCCGTCGTGGATGGATGGGGCCTGCACCGACCGCGTCAAGGACCGGATGGCGCGGTGAACGTTCACCTTCACCGCCGATTCCGACAGCCCGCTTTCGGCCGCCGCCTCGGCGACAGAGGTGCCGTCGAGCTTGATCTGTTCCACCAGCCGGCGCTTGGCTTCCGGCAGCCTGGCCAGCAGCTTGGAAACGTCGCGCCGGGCGGTGGCGGCTTCGGCTTCGTCACGGCCGAACAGGTCGATGGCTTCGTCCAGGGGCACGGTGGCACGCCGTTTCGCCCGCCGGTATTCGTCGATCAGCTTGTAGCGCGCGATGCCGTAGACCCAGGCCGTGAAAGGCAGGCTGGGGTCGTAGGTCGCGCGGCGCGCATGAATTGCGATCAGGGTTTCCTGCACTGCGTCCTCGGCCGCGCCGCCCGAATCGGACAGACGGCGCGCAAAATAGCTCCTCAGGTGCCGGGTCAGCGCCGCCAGCAGCATCCGGTATTTTGCGGCATCGCCCGCCAGGGCGGCCAGCATCCAGTCCCGGTATTGCGCCTCCTGGGCGATCAAGCAGGGCTCCTGAAGAAGGGATTTCGCCGGATTCGGCCCGAAGTTACAGCAAGGCAGGTTCCATTGTAACCCAAGCCAGCTCCGCGCGTTTCCATCGGACAGGCGGGAAAAGAAGGTCCAAGGAGTACGGTTCCATGAACAGAATGCTTTTGGCCGCCGCCGCGCTTTGCGCATTCGCCCTGCCGGCGGCCGCGCAATCGTCGTACGGCGACAATAGTCCCTATGCGGACAATTCCCGCCCTGATTATCGTGACGGCCACGACCAGGGCTACCGCGACGCGATGCGGCGCAGCTATGACGGTGCAATTGCGACGGAGGATGTCGAAGTCGCCTACGGCCCGCCGATCGATCCGTATGGCGTGACGACTGCCCAACGCCATCCACTGCACGGCACCAACAATTTCTCGATGGACGGCACCAGCAAGGTCGGCGGGTGGACCGAGATCGGCCCGCATACCACCCGTGGCCAGGCTCTGGGTTCGGCTGCCGGCGGTTCGACCGGCGGCGTCTATTCCACCGGTCCCTGAAGACCGCGATCCGAAGAAAGCGCCGTCTTCCATCCGGGAGGCGGCGCTTCTTTTAAGGCCTACCTGACTCCGCCGGTTTCGAGAATCTCGGCGATCTGGTCGCGCCCGTCGGGGCTGTGGATCCAGTTCTCGGCGGCGGAGAGGGTGGGAAACTGCAGCGGCACCTTGTGCGGCTTGTTGCGGCCGGGCACCGGTACCAGCACCTCGAAGGTTCCCGCAAAGCGCACATCCCGGGTTTCGGCGGCATAGGGCGGGGGCAGTTGGTTCTTTCTCTTGTCTTTCATGCTGCCCATGGCGGCTGCCTCCGGTTCGTCGGCGGGTGTCTAGCACTTTCACCCTTCAAGGGCACCCCGTTTCTTGCGCCCGATTCCCAGCCTTTCGCGCCACAGGCGGGCGGGAATTTCTTCCACCTGGCCTTCGGCCAGATGGCCCAGCTGGAAGGGACCGTATGAGACGCGAATCAGCCGCGCCACCTTCAGGCCCAGGCTTTCCATCACCCGTTTGACCTCGCGGTTCTTGCCTTCTTTCAGGCTGACCCGTGCCCAGGCATAGACGCCCTTGGACCGCTCCAGGTCGGCGATTATGGGGCCGTATTTCACCCCGTCGATGGTGGTGCCCTCGGCCAGCCGGTCCAGGTCGGCCTGGGTCACCTTGCCGAACAGGCGCACGCGATAGACCCGCGTCCAGCCGGCGGAAGGAACCTCCATGCGCCTGGCAATGTCGCCGTCATTGGTCAGCAGCAGCAGGCCTTCGGAGTTGAAGTCCAGCCGCCCCACCGACACCACCCGGCCCAGCGATTTGGGCAGGCCGGCGAAAACCGTGGGCCTGCCCTTTTCGTCCTTGTGGGTGGTCACCAGCCCGGCAGGCTTGTGATAGCGCCACATGCGTGCGGCTTCAGGCTGGGCAAGCGGCTTGTCGTCCACCGAGACCAGATCGGTTTCGGTGACATTACGAGCGGGGCTGGTGACAAGCTCGCCATTCAGCTTCACCCGGCCTTCGGCGATCAGCTTTTCGGCGTCGCGGCGCGAGCAGATGCCGGCCCGGGCAATGACTTTTGCGATGCGATCGCCGTCATGGGTGCCCGGTGCGTTGGGCCTTTCCGGCTTTTGCTTTTCTGGCTTTTTGGGGGCGGGCACGCTAACTCCTGCGGCATGACGGATGAAGAAGCCATAGCACTGGCGCTGGAAGAAGCGAAAGCCGCTGCCGGCAGGGGCGAGGTGCCGGTGGGCGCCGTGTTGCTGGCGGCGGACGGAACGCTGCTGGCCCGCAGCGGCAATCGCATCCTGGAACGCAAGGACCCCACCGCCCATGCCGAAATGCTGGTGATGCGGGCCAGCGCCGCGGCGCTGGGCAATGAGCGGCTTTTGGGCACCACGCTCTTCGCCAGCCTGGAGCCCTGCGCGATGTGTGCCGGGGCGATGAGCCTGGCGCGGGTGGCAAGGCTGGTATTCGCGGCGGAAGACCCCAAGGGCGGGGCGATCGTGCACGGGCCACGCTTTTTCGAGCAGCCGACCTGTCATCATCGCCCGGTGGTGGTGCGGGCAGGGGACGCGGCGGAGGCGGGCGAGGTGCTGCGCGCATTTTTCCGCGCGAAGCGGGTTTAACAGCAGGCGCCGGCGCTTGCGTCACCTGGGTGGCCCGCTGGAGTTTATCCTCCGGCTGCGCGAAGCGCAGTCCGGGGGACGGGCCATGACAATTTGGAGATTGGATCGCCAATTGCGCTTCCGCCAGCCGGATGGCCAGGCGCACGCGTCGCCGGAAGGCCCTTACCAGCTGTTTGACCTGGTAAGGGGACAAGGTGGGGACCTTCCGCGCCGCGTTCCTGTTGCCGGGCTGGCCGCCCCGGCGGCGAACGGGCTGGTCGGCGGTATTCGTTTTCTCATTTTTGCGCATCCCCCTCCCCCTGCCGGCCGGAGGCGGTGTTGACGCGCTCCACCGTGATGCGCTGGCGGTGCTCCACCGTGCCGCCGCTGCGCAGGCGGGCGATCGAGTCGCCCACCTTGGCGCCGGTCTGGACGATCTCCATCGCGCTGCGCAGATATTGCACGCGCCAGGCATCGCTGCCGGCGGCGGCGACGGCAGGCACCACCAGGGTGTGGATCATCTCCTGGCACTCGGCGATCAGGGCCTGGAGTTGGGCCTCGGTCTGGTCTGCGATGTTCGCGGTCGGCTTTTTCATGCCGCCAGTATGGCGCACATGACGGGCAGGTGGATTGGCGCATGCATCGCAACGGGCCTGTCCCACCGCCATGTGGTTGGCGCGGCGGGCAAAAATATTTTCCCGCGCCGCGTGGACAGCACCTGGCCGCCTGGGTCGCGTGAACCCAGGCGGCGCGCATCTCATCCCATGGACCGATTCAGTGGCGCGAGTGCTGCGTCGATCCGTGCGAACTGGTCCGATGTGATCAGCTCTCTCAACATCGCCTGGAAGCGCGGATGGACGGCGCCGGAAACGATGTATTGCCAGCGATAGGCGGCCAGAAAGTGGTCGACCAGCCCATCCGCTTCCTGGTCCGCGATCAGCCTGCCGCAATTGATTGCGAAATAGCTCACGTCAGCCCTGGCTTGCGCCTGCAGCATCCCGTCAATCGCCCCGACCAGGGCAATAAAATCGTCTACGCCACGGTCGCGCTCATCGTGCGTGAGAGATGCGTCGTGGCGCCTGAGTTCCAGCTCGTCAAGCACGACATGCTGACATTCGTCCTTCCAATGGAACAGAAACACGTCCTTGAAAAGCGCCGACAAATTGCCGTCCGGCGCAATGCTTTGACGGTAGTGGTTCTGGACAAAAAGCTCGATGTGCAGCGTCAGGACCAGCACCGCCCATGTCGATTTGCCGAGCACCGCGTTCGCGACCTGGTTGGGATCTGGGTCGAACCGATAGCCCGCCGGCAGCACTTCGCCCATCATCGAGTCAATACGGCGAAACAACGACTGATGCTTCAGTTCCTCGTCGCTGAAGCGCACCAGGGCCTCGAGAGCGTCCTGATCTCCGAGCCAGTGCGCGCGCCCCATTTCCAGCAGCTTGGCGGTAATGAAGCGCTCGACCAGGCCAAAGATGTTTGCATAGGTGCGGCCCTGGACCTGGCTCGCAAGGCGCTTTTCGGCCTCGGTAAGCGACGTATTCCGGTCCAGCAGCGTCAGTCCGTCGGGCAGGAATTTTCGCATGATCTCAAACTGGCGGCCTCGGATGACATCGGCTTCGATGTCCCATCGCACGGCCTTGGAGGCCTTGACGCAGCGTGCGTACTTGTCTGTTTCGACTACCTGGACTCTCGCGTTCATGATCGCTCCTCATTTCTTTCAAGACGGCAGCGGATTGGCTGGCCAGTGAAATCTGCATCGAACCAATATTGTTGCCCTCAGATATGGTCTATGATCCGGGCTCCGGAAAAGCTGTCCAAAGCTCCGGACGGGGGCTGGGAATGGATGCCTTGTCGGATGTCCTCAGGGTCGCGCAGCTGAGTGGCGGCGTCTTTATGCGGGCGGAATTTTCTGCGCCCTGGTGTGTCGCCGCGCGAATGTCGCCGGACCTGTGTGCGCCATTTCTCAAGCACACCACGCATCTGGTCCCTTATCATTACGTAGTCGAGGGCGAACTTTTTGCCTCCCTTGAGGATGGGGCACCGACCCTGCTTCAAAACGGCGATCTGGTGCTTTTTCCCAGGAACGATGTGCACTTGCTTGGCAGCGATCTCGGCAGGGAGCCCGTCATGGTGGGAGACATCATTTTTTCCCCGGAAGGCGATGGACTTCGCACCATCCGTCATGGGCTGGGCGGCGCGACAACGGTGATGATTTGCGGCTATCTCGGCTGCGAGGCGGTTGCCGGTAATCCTGTTTTCGCGGCGTTGCCGCGGTTGATCCGGCTCAGGGTCGACGAAGTGGGATCGGCGGAATGGATACGCTCCAATTTTCACTATGCCGCCAGCGAGGTAGCGCTAGGGCGTCCGGGTTCCGATACCATTCTCGCCAAGCTGTCGGAATTGCTGTTCGTGGAAGCGGTGCGCCGCTATGTGGAAGCGCTCCCCGAGGGCCAAACAGGATGGCTGGGCGGTTTGCGCGACCCGGCGGTGGCGCGGGCTCTGGCGCTGATGCACAGTGAAATCACCCGGGATTGGAGCGTCGACGCGCTTGGTCGCTCCGTGGGGGTCTCCCGCTCCGTGCTTGCGGAAAAATTCGTGCGCCTCATTGGGGTGGCGCCGATACAATACCTGACCAGATGGCGGATGCAGGTTGCCGCGCAATCGCTCAAGGAGACGAACGCTTCGCTCAGCCAGATCGCTGTTTCGGTCGGCTACGAGTCCGAAGCGGCATTCTCGCGTGCATTCAAGAGAGAATTTGGGGCTGCGCCGGCCACATGGCGACGTACCAGCCTCTCCAACGACGCATTTTTTGGCAAGCCCTCTTTCCGTTTTTGGCGCAAGGCAGCCGCGAAACCCTGATGGTCCGCAATTTATCCTCCGCCAGCGGGACCGGGGGATGGACCATGACACAGGAGACGGCGGGCCTCGAGGACAGGGATCTCTGTCTGCTAGCCGCCGCGGGCCAGAAAGGCCGTGACGACCTGCCGGTCGGCGTCGACCCGATAGAGCAACAGGAACAGCAGGCCACAGACCAGCGTCACGCCCGCCGCGATCAGGATCGCCGGGGTGAAGGAGGCGAACTGCTGCAGCGCCACGCCCATCAGGATGGGCGAGCCGATGCCGCCGACATTGCCGATGAAATTGACGAAGCCGCTGGCGAAGCCCACGCCCCTTGGCCCGGCGATCTCGGCGGGCGTGGACCACATCGGTCCCAACACCGACATGGTGAAGGCATAGCCCAGCGACATGGCCGTCACCGAGGCGTAGAGGTTGGTGACGTTCACCGTCACGACCAGGGCGAGTGTGCCCAGCAGGAGCCCGCCGAATATGATGATGCGGCGCGCCTTGACGGAATCCATGCCGCTGTCGGTCATCCAGCGCACCAGCCGGCCGGCGCCCAGCACGGTGACGAGGCCGAAGATGTAAGGCTCCATCGCCATCACGCCCATGCGGGTCAGGGACATGTGATACTGCTCGACCAGGTAGGTCGGGTACCAGGTCAGGAACATGAAGTTGATGAAGTCCAGCCCGAAATTGGCGGCGCTGACCGCCCAGAGCGAAGGACGCTTCAGCAGCATGGCGATGAAGCCGGAGGGCAGGGGTGCATCGTGGTGCGCCACCTGGTCGTGGCGGATCCAGGCCAGCTCATCGGCCGAGACGCGCGGGTCCTGGGCAGGGTCGTCTTTGGTATAGAAGTAGAACAGCGTGCCCAGCACGCCGGCAAGAAGGCCGGTGATGATGAAAGCCTCCTTCCATCCCCAGAAGGCGATGATGGAGGCGACGATGGGCGGGGCGATGGCCGCGCCGATCACCAGTCCCAGGTTCTGCAGCGACATGGCCTGGGAATATTCAATCCGCGGAAACCAGCGGGCCAGCAGGACCGATGCGGCGGGCCAGGTGATGGCCTCGGCCAGGCCGAAGGGAATACGGAAGGCAATCCAGGCGCCGAACGAGGTCGCCGTCGTGGTCGCCACCAGAAGAAGGCACCACAGCCACATGGCCCACAGATAAGTGCGGCGGGGCTTCAGCCAGGCGGCGACGAAGCCGGCGGGTATCTGCGCCAGCGCATAGGACCAGGAAAAGGCGCTGAGGATCAGCCCGAGCTGGGTCGGGGTGAGGTGCAGTTCCCGCTGAAGCGTCGGCGCGGCCACCGAGAGATTGGTCCGGTCCAGGTAGCTGATGGTCACGATCAGGAAGACCGCGAACATGACATGCCAGCGGATGCGTGTGCTTGTGGCTTTCATTGCTCTTGTGCCCCGGGCCCCGGCCCGCATTTACGGGCATTTGCGGGTCCGTGGCCAGACCGAAAGCTGTGTCAGAACCAGCCGGGGGCGAAACCGGGAAAGCCCAGCAGCAGGACTTCCCGCGCGGCGATCAGGCCGATGCCGGCGCCGATCAGGACGTCGGAGAGGAAATGCGCGGTCAGAAGCGCACGCGTCACCGCCAGGACGGCGGCGACGGCGAACCAGACCGGCCACAGCATCGGCCAGACGCAGGTGAAGATCACCGCCACGCAGCAGATGGTCAGCGCATGGCCGCTGGGAAAGGAATTGTAGTCGGTGTTGAAGGCGAAGGGCATGAAGCCATAGAGCCCCATCTCCATGTCGTCGCGCGGGCGGCGGCGGCCAAGCACCAGCTTGATCACATGCAGCACGGCGCTGCCCATCATCAGGCTGGCGATGAAGGCGATGGAATAGGTGACCATCATCTCTGCCTCTGCATGCAGCAGGTCGAAATGGCGGAACAGGGCGGCGACCACCAGTGCCAGTATGGCGGCCACCAGCCAGTGCCCGGCCTTGGCATAATGGGTGATGGCATCCAGCCGCTTGTGGGCCGTTGCGCTCACATGGTCGTAGATGAAATGCGCCAGCCGGCGGTCGATCGCCAGCGCCGCGATTCCCAGAAGGATGAAGATGAAGCCCGACCATAGCAGCATGGCGATCCGATGCCTTGGCGGCGCAGGTCTGTCAACTGGGCCTGTTTTGATACGAACCTGGGCTGGCTCCCCCTTCGGCGCGCAGCGCCCGGAAGGGGGAGGTGTCGCAACGATGGGTCTGCCTTCAGGCAGACCGGGTTGCGACAGAGGGGGATCATCTATGGAGAGCCCGCCAGCCGATATCCCGGCGGCAGAAGGCGTCCGGCCAATGGACCAGGTCCACCGCGTCATAGGCACGCTTGCGGGCCTCGGCGATGGTGGGGCCGGTGGCGGTGACGTTCAGCACTCGTCCGCCCACGGCCACGATTTGGCCGTCCCGCTCCGCGGTCCCGGCATGGAACAGGGTGATGCCGGGCAGGGCGGCGGCCTCCTCCAGCCCGGTGATGACCTGGCCCTTTTCGTAGGGCCCCGGATAGCCTTTGGAGGCCATCACCACGGTCAGCGCCGCATCTTCGCGCCAGCGGACGTCGACTTTGTCCAGCGTGCCGCGCCGCGCCGCCAGCAGAAGTTCCAAGAGGTCCGATTCCAGCCGGGGCATCAGCACCTGGCATTCGGGGTCGCCGAAGCGGCAGTTGTATTCGACCAGCCTGGGGCCGTCCCTGGTGATCATCAGGCCCAGATAGAGCACGCCCATATAGGGACGCCCCCCCGCGGCAAAGGCGGCCACGGTGGGACGGATGAATTTGTCCATCGCCACCTGTTCCAGCGCGGGCGGCAGGACCGGGGCGGGGGAATAGGCGCCCATGCCGCCGGTGTTGGGGCCGACATCGCCGTCGCCCACGCGCTTGTGGTCCTGCGCCCCGGCCAGCGCGATCACGTTGGTGCCGTCGCAGAGGGCGAAGAAGCTGGCTTCCTCGCCCTCCATGAATTCCTCGACCACGATTTCATGACCGGATTGACCGAAGCCGCCTTCGAACATGAAGTCGATGGCCTTGTGGCTTTCCACTTCAGAGGCGGCGATGATCACGCCCTTGCCCGCCGCCAGGCCGTCGGCCTTGATGACGACGGGGTGTCCCCCGGAATCCGACAGAAGTGTGTCGGCATAGGATTTGGCGGGCGCCGGATCGGTGAAGCGCCGGTATCGGGCGGTGGGAATGCCCGCCTGGATGCAAAGGTCTTTCACAAACCCCTTGGAACCTTCCAGGATGGCGGCGGCTTTGGAGGGGCCGAGCGCGGGGACGCCCGCCGCTTCCAGCACATCCCACAGCCCGCCCACCAGCTGGGCGTCGGCGGCGATCACCGCGAAGTCGATCGCCGCGTCACGCGCGAATCGGGCCAGCGCATCGAACTCGGTGGCGGGAATGGCCACGCACTGCGCCACCTGGGCGATGCCGGCATTGCCGGGAGCGCAATAAAGCTTTGTCAAAAGCGGGCTTTGGGCCAGTTTCCAGGCCAGCGCATGCTCGCGCCCACCCGACCCCACCAGCAGAACCTTCACGCGCCGTCCTCGCATTTCTTGGCCCCGACCCTGTATCATAAGGCCATGCACGAAACAGCAGATTCCCCATTGGGCGGCAACCTGCCCGAATTTTCCGTCAGCGAGCTTTCGGCGGCGCTGAAGCGCGTGGTGGAAGACCGCTTCGCCGTGGTGCGGGTGCGCGGCGAGATCAGCGGGTTGAAATTCCATTCCTCCGGCCATGTCTATTTCGACCTGAAGGACGACAAGGCGGTGCTGAACGCGGTGGTGTGGCGCGGCACCGCGGCGCGGCTGAAAATGAAGCCGGAAAACGGCGCCGAGGTGATCTGCACCGGCAAGCTATCCACCTATGCCGGCACCTCGCGCTATCAGATCATCGTCGAGCAGATGGAACTTGCCGGCCTGGGCGCGCTGATGGCGATGCTGGAGGAGCGGCGCAAGCGCCTGGCGGCGGAAGGGCTGTTCGACGCGGCACGCAAGCGGGCGCTGCCGTTCCTGCCCGAGGTGATCGGCGTGATCACCTCGCCCACCGGCGCGGTGATCCGCGACATCATGCACCGGTTGTCCGACCGCTTTCCCCGCCGCGTGCTGCTGTGGCCGGTGGCGGTGCAGGGCGAGCGGGCCGCCGGTGAAGTCGCCGCCGCCATCGCCGGGTTCAACGCCTTCGACGGCACGCGCCTGCCCAGGCCCGATCTTCTGATCGTGGCGCGTGGCGGCGGGTCGGTGGAAGACCTGATGGCGTTCAATGACGAAGCGGTGGTGCGCGCCGCAGCTGCCAGCGCCATTCCGCTGATCTCGGCGGTGGGCCACGAGACCGACACCACATTGATCGACCATGTCGCCGACTGGCGCGCGCCCACGCCCACGGCGGCGGCGGAGCGGGCAGTGCCGGTACGCGCCGACCTCTTGGAGCAGATCGTGGGTTTCGAGGGACGGCTTCTGCGCTGCTTCAGCCGGGGCATGGAAGACCGGCGCCGCCACCTGGTCCAGCTTGCCCGTGTGCTGCCGCGCGCCGAGACGCTGTTCGCCGCGCCGCGCCAGCGGCTGGACCTGGCGTCGGACCGGCTGCAGCATTCCCTGTCGCGGAACCTTCAGCTTCATCGCGGCCGCTTTGCCCATGCGGCGGCACTGCTGCGCGGACGGCTGCTGAAGGACCGCATGGCGGTGTGCGGCGAGCGGCTGGCCGGCCTGAGCGAACGGGCGGCGCGGGCGCAAGGCGGCCGGCTGGCGACGGCACGGCGGCACCTGGATTCGCTGGCGCGCCTGCTGGATGGGCTTTCCTATCGCGGCATCCTGGAACGCGGTTTTGCCCTGGTGCGCGGCGCGGACGGGGCAGTGCGCCGCCGGGCCGCCGCGGTGCAGCCGGGCGAAGCGCTGACCCTGGCTTTTGCCGACGGCACGGTAAAAGCCGGTGCCGATGGCGAGGGGGCGGGCGGCGCGCCCGGCAGGAGCGGCGCCCCGCGGCCGAAGAAGAAGCAGGGCACAGATCAGGGCTCGCTTTTCTGAACCGCGCTGCGGTATCCTTTCGCCATGAATGTGATGGAACGCGACCAGGGTGAAGCCAAGCTTCACTATCTGGATGGTGAATATGAAATCATCCTGCCCGGCGGCCATGTCGTTTGCGCCGTGACCGGTGCCCACATTCCGCTGGATGCGCTGCGTTACTGGAGCGTGGACCTGCAGGAAGCCTATGCCAGCCCCGACATCGCCACCCGGCGGATGCAGGAAAAGGGCCTGGTTCCGAAATGATTGCAAGACGTGGCGTGCTGGCGGGATTGGCCCTGGCGGCCGATCCTGTTTTCCTACGCCATGCGCGCGCGGAAGATGAGCCGCCCGTCCGCTTTACCGTCACCGGCGCGATGGAGCAGGGCAGCCTGGCCATCGGCGCGGCGCCGCCCGGCTCGCTGGTGTCGCTGGATGGGCGGCCCCTCAATGTGACGGCGGACGGGCGCTTTGCCTTCGGCTTTGGGCCCAGTCAGACAGCCGCATCGCTGGTCACGGTGCGCTATCCGGACGGCGGCGGCGACAGCCGCAGCTATGTGCCCACGGTGCGCCAGTATGAGGAGCAGCGCGTCAACGGGTTGCCGCAGAACACGGTAACGCCGCCGCCTGAGGTGCGCGCGCGCATTGAGCGTGAGGCGGAGGCGATCTATCTGGCGCGGCTGTATGACAGTGCCGGCAGCGATTTCCTGTCGGGTTTCGACTGGCCGGCACCCGGCATCCTGTCGGGTGTGTTCGGCAGCCGGCGCATCGACAACGGCGTGGCGATGTCGCCGCACTGGGGCGTGGACATGGCCGCCCCGAAAGGAACGCCCATCCGCGCCCCGGCGGATGGGCTGGTACGGATCAGCGCCGATCACTATCTCAGCGGCGGCTTCACCCTGATCGACCACGGCCAGGGGGTGAGCACCGGCTATCTGCACCAGAGCGCACGGCTGGTGAAGGCGGGCGCGCGCGTCGTGCGCGGGCAGTTGATCGGGCGGATCGGCGCCACGGGGCGGGCGACCGGCCCGCACCTGCACTGGGCGATGAACTGGTTCGAGGTCAGGCTGGATCCGTCACTGTCGACGCGGACGCCCAAGCCGGAGGCGCTTTGAGTTTGCCTCACCCTTCGACAGGCTCAGGGTGAGGAGGAAAAAGAATCTTCATGCCGAGCCTGTCGAAGCGTGGTGTGAGCATCGGCGGCGTAAAAAACCAGGCTCAAGGCGAGGGCGGGGTCATGACAAGCGGTGCAGAGCCTAGCGGGGCTTGCCCACGTAGCATTTGCCGTCGCCGCTTTCGAAGACGGTGTGGGGCGTGGCGGCGAAGAATTCGTCGAAGGCCTGGCGCACTTCGGGCCACTTCTCTTTTCCGATCAGGCCCTGGACGAATCCGGCCTTGAAATAGTCGTCGCCGATCAGCACCCCACCGGGGGTCAGTTGCGGCCACCAGGCCTTCAGGTCGGCCATCACCGAGGCATAGTCGTGCCCCGCATCGATGTGCAGCACATCGGGGCGCACGCCGCGCATCTTCAAAAGCTCATAGGCGTTGATGCTGTCCAGCGGCAGGGGCACGACAAAATCGGTCAGCCCTTCATGGCAGATGTTCGCCAGGAACTTGCGGTAGAGGCGCGGCCGGCCGAATTCGAAATCCATGTCGGCAATGAACTTCTCTTTATAATGCTCGGCGGAGCCCAGCCAGGTGTCGATGGCGATGATCGCCCCGTCCAGCCCCAGGCGCTGCATGGCTTTGGCCATGGTGACGACCGAGGCGCCCTTCCACACGCCGACTTCGACCACAACGCGCGGGCGCACCTCTTCGATGGCGCGGGTCAGATAGGGATGGGCGGAATGCCAGCCCTGGAGGTCGCGCGGGATGTCCTGAAACGCAAAACCGGCAAAGGGTTCGCGGCCGAAGAACAGCGTGTCGAGGATTTCGCGGCGGATGGGCATGGGCGATTTCTAGGTGAGGGCGGCGGCGCTGTCACGCGGCGGACGCCCATCTTTCGGCCAGCGATTGTGTATCCACAGCCATTGGGCGGGATCGGCGCGCACCATCTCCTCGATGCGGGCCGTGATGGCCGCCGTCAGGGCCAGCATGTCCTTGGTCTCCTCGCCGGTGGGCGTGAAATCGGGACCGGGGTAGAGCACCACCTCGAAGCGCGCGCCGTGGGTGCGCCGGTTGCTGGCAAACACGATGCGCGCGCCCAGCTTCAGCGCCAGCGCGGCGGGCGCGGGCGTGGTCATCGCGTCGCGGCCGAAAAAGGGGACAGGCACGCCTTCGTTCAGCTTCTGGTCGGCCAGCATGTAGAGCGCCTTGCCGGCGCGCAGCTGGGCGATCATGCGGCGCATCGCATTGTGCTTGGCGATCTGGTCCTTGGGGCCCAGAAGGCCGCGCTGCACTTCCAGATAATGCGCGACAAAGGGGTTGTTGGGCGGGCGCACCACGGTGGCGCCGTCAAAGCCCAGAAGATTGCCGGTGATGGGCATCATCTCCCAGTTGGCCAGGTGGCCCGATACGAATATCACGCCCTTGCCGTCGGCAAGAGCGGCCACAGACTGGGCACGGTCGATGACCCGGATGCGGGGATTGGGGCCGGTGATGGAAAAGGCATCCAGGTGGGCATATTCGCCCACCACCCGGCCCAGATTGTCCCACATCGCCATGCGGATGGCGTCGCGCTCGGCCTGCGTCTTTTCCGGGAAGGCCGCGGCCAGGTTGGCGCGCGCGACACGGTCGGGCGGCAGGTGGCAAAGGATGTTGCGGCCGATCCAGCCGCCAAGATACGAGGCCCTGTCCGGGCCCAGGACGCGGAACAGGCCAATGAAGGCCATGAACAGCGCGGCTTCCGCGCCGTACCGCAGCGTCTCCAGAAAGGTCGTGGGCTTGTCTTTCATTCCGGCTCGCGGCTAGCCCTTGCCCAGGGCGGTGTCAAGCAGGCGGTCCAGAACCCTTTCGTCGGCAAAGCGCGCGGCAATCTTCAGGACGCGCACGCCCTGGCGGTCTTCGGTGGAAAGGCGCACGAAATCCTTTTCCGTGGTGACCAGCGTGGCGTCGCCCGCGATGGCCTTGAGCTGTTCGATCTCGCCGGGCTGGTAGGGATGATGGTCGGCGAAGAAGCATCTTCCCACCACATCGGCCCCCGCCTCTTCCAGCGAAGCGACGAACTTCTCCGGCCGGCCGATTCCGGCAAAGGCGAAGACGCGCGTTCCAGCGAAGGCACCGCCTTCGCCGATCAGATGCGCGCGCAGCACCGGGCCGGCATGGCCCTTCAGGTCGGGATCGCCATCGCCGACCAGAATGACGGCATCGGCGCGCGCCAGCCCTTGCGCCACGGGCTCGCGCAGGGGACCTGCGGGGATCATCAGCCCATTGCCGAAGCCGGTTTCACCGTCCACCACGACAAGCGACAGCGTCTTTTTCAGGGTGAAATTCTGGTGGCCATCGTCCATCACGATCACGCCGGCGCCTTTTTCCAACGCCAGCCGGGCGCCTGCCGCGCGGTCGCGCGACACCACGGTCGGTGCGGTGCGGGCGAGCAGCAGCGCCTCGTCGCCCATCTGCGCGGCGCTGTGCACCCGCGCCGCCAGCGCCGGGCCCTTTTCCTTGCCGCCATAGCCGCGCGTCAGGAAGAAGGGCTTGTGGCCGCGCGCCATCAGCCGGCGGGCGATGGCGATGGCGATGGGGGTCTTGCCGCTGCCGCCGGCGGTCAGGTTGCCGACGCAGATCACCGGCACGCCCGGATCGAAGGGGCGGGCGGTCTTTGCCTTCCATGCCACGCTGGCGCCGTAAAGCGCGCCCAGCGGCGCAAGCAGTGTGGGCAGGAGCCCGCGCGAGCGCCAGAAATCAGGCGCGCGCATCGAGCAGGGTCCTGATCGCGGCGACGCTGCGTTCCACTGCGCCCGACAGGGTGGCGGCACCGCGCGCGGCATCCTCGCCCGCGAGTTTGGCGGCCTGGGGGTCGGCGAAAAGCCGTGCCGCCTCGCGCGCGATGTCGGCGCTGGTGCGGACACGGCCGAACCCCTGCGCGCCCAGCACCGCCGCAAAGGCATGCACATTGCTTTCGGTGTGCGGACCGGCCAGCACCGCGCGGTGCAGCTTGGCGGGCTCGAGCGGATTGTGCCCGCCCATGGGCACCAGCGTGCCGCCCAGGAAGCAGAAGGGCGCCAGCCTATAGAACAGGCCCATCTCGTTCAGCGTGTCGGCGATGTAGACGGCGGTCTGCGCCGTCAGCGCATCGCCGTTGCTGCGGCGCGCCGAAGGCCGGGGACCGCACAGCATGGCGATATCGGCGCCGCGCTGGACATGGCGCGGCACGATGATGGTGAGAAGATCGGCAAAGCGCGCGCGCAGGGCATCATGGGCGGGAAGCACCGTCTCGTCTTCGCCGGGATGTGTCTGGGCCGCCAGCAGCACGGGGCGGGTGCCGATCGCCGCCCTCATCGCCTCCAGGGCGGCTCCGTCTACCGGCAGGGGCGGCGCGTCGGCCTTCAGGCTGCCCACCACCATCACGTTGCGCGCGCCAAGCCCGCGAAAGCGTTCGGCAAAGACTTCGTCCTGCGCCAGCACCACGTCGAAGGCGCCCAGCAGCGCCGCGCCGCTGGCCTTGGCCCAGCGCCAGCGCCGCGCCGAGCGGTCGGAAATGCGGGCATTGACCAAAGCCAGCCGCACGCCGCGCGCCGCGGCCTCCAGGATCAGGTTGGGCCAAAGATCCGATTCCACGAACAGGCCCGCATCCGGGCGCCAGTGATCCAGGAACCGGCCGACCGCGCGGGGCGTGTCCAAAGGCACGAACTGGTGCAGCGCGCCTTGCGGAAGGCGCGCCTGCATGATCTGGGCGCTGGCGACCGTGCCGCTGGTGACCAGGACCTGTGTTCCGCTTTCGGCCAGCAGCCGCTCGATCAACGGCAGGGCGGAAAGGCTTTCGCCCACGCTGGCGCCGTGCACCCACACAAGGCGTCCTTCGGGACGGGCAAGCGCGGCATGGCCCAGCCGCTCGCGGATGCGGGCCGGGTCTTCCTTGCCGCGCGCGGCGCGCTGGCCAAGGACCAGCGGTGCGAAGGGCGAAACAAGTCGCGTGGCCAGACGCCAGGCCGTCAGGCCATGGGGACGCGGTGGTTTGTTCATGAAGCCGCCTCGTCCAGGGCGTGACTGTAGAGGCTGGCATAAAGGCCGCCATCGGCCATCAGGCTGGCATGGGTGCCCGATTCCACCACCGCGCCCTGGTCCAGCACATAGATGCGGTCGGCGTCGACCACGGTGGAGAGGCGATGGGCAATGACGATGGTGGTGCGGCCCTTCATCAGGCGGGTCAGGGCTTCCTGGACCTGGCGCTCGCTGGTGGTGTCGAGCGCGCTGGTGGCTTCGTCCAGAAGCAGGATGGGGGCACCGCGCAGCATGGCGCGGGCGATGGCGATGCGCTGGCGCTGGCCGCCCGACAGCTTCAGGCCGCCTTCGCCCACCCTGGTGTCGTAGCCCTGGGGCAGTTCCATGATGAAGTCGTGCGCGGCCGCATCCTGCGCCGCCGCCCTGATGTCGGCCGCCGAGGCGCCCGGCCGGCCCAGCGCGATATTGTCGGCGATGCTCTCGTCGAACAGGATCGCTTCCTGGGTGACGATGGCAATGGCCGCGCGCAGGGACTTCAGCGTCACCCCGGCAATATCCTGGCCGTCGATCTCGATGGTGCCGCCATCGGCCTCATAGAAGCGCAGCAGGAGGTTGAAGATGGTGCTCTTGCCTGCGCCGGAGGGGCCGACCAGGGCCACCTTCCGGCCCGCGGGGATGTCCAGCGTGACCTGCCTGAGCGTCGGGCCGGCATCGGCATGATAGGCGAAAGTGACCTGGTTGAACCGCACCGCGCCGGCATTGGCGGCGACCTTCAGCGTGCCCGCGCCAGGACGGTCGACGATGGCGGGGCGCGCGTCGATGGCGTCGAAGATGCGTTGGGCAGCCGCGATACCGGACGAGACTGTGGGCCAGAGCTGGCTGAGATTGCGCACCGGCTGCTGCGCCAGGATCAGCGCCGTGAGGAAGCCGGCGAAGGCGTTGAAGGTCAGGTGCCCGTGCAGGTTCTGCCAGCCGGCCACGAACAGCACCACCGCGATCATCGCCCCGGCGAAGATATCGGTGACGGGGGCGGCGGCGGCGCGCAGCCTGACCGCCTTCAGCAGCGTGGCCAGCCGGGCCTGCAGGCGGTCGCGCACGCGGGCGGCGCTGTGCGATTCAAGCCCATAGGCCTTGATGATCCGCCGTCCATCCATCGCCTCGGACAGGACGGTGGAAAGATCGCCCGTCTCCTGCATGCCGCGGGTGGCGGCGCGGCGGATCGAGCCGCCCAGCCGCTCCATCGCCCAGGCGACGCAAGGTATGACGATCAACGCCAGAAGACCCAACTGCCAGTCGCTGACCAGGACATAGGTCAGATAAACGACCAGTTGCACCGCTTCCAGGAAAATGGAGGCCAGGCCCACGGTCAGCGCATCGCGCATCAGCGTCGCGTCATAGAGGAAGCTGGAGATGAACTGGCCGGAATGGACGGCGTTGAGGGCCGCCAGGTCGCGATTGATCAACCGGCCGAACATGTCGGACTGCGCGGCGGCCACCGTCTTCTCGCTGAGCGAATCCAGCATGGCGCGGCCGAAATAAAGGCTCACCGCGCGCAGGGCCACGATGCCGACTGCGGCAAGAGACAAAGGCAGCAGCCAGTCCTGCTTGTGGCGGACGAAGATCTGCTTGACCTCCCAGTCCACCAACTTGGGAAGCATGCCGCTCATCGCGCTGGTAAACAGCATGCACAGGATGGCCAGCGCCAGGAGGCCCCATTGGGTGCCGACATAGTCGCGCAGCAGCCGGGCGATCACCGCGCCGGTCTTGATGTCTTGGGGGCCCGTCACGGGCCGGGGGTTGCCCACCGAACGCATCGGTTCGCGATGTAGCATGCGCCGGGGAGGGGGCGCGAGGGTGAAAAAGGCAAATTATGCCAATTGGTTAGTGCTCGTGGTCGGCGTCCGGTTCCATCAGCCGGTGGATATGGACCACGAAATAGCGCATCTGGGCATTGTCGACCGTCGCCTGCGCCTTGGCTGCCCACGCCTTTCTGGCCTCGGCGAAGTTGGGATACATGCCCACGAAATCCAGCTTGCCGAGGTCCTTGAACACGACCTCGTCCGCGGACTCCAGTTCACCGCCGAAGACGAAATGCAGTAGCTGCTTTGGTTCGGCCATGACCGCTCCTTCGGTTGCGCCGCATCATTGAAGCGCAATCGTTAACATGGCCTAGCGCACTTTTTGTCGCAGCGGAGCTGTCAATTCAGAAGACCGAGAATTTCTGCATGCAGATTGCGGTTGGCGGCCACCAGGGTGGGCTGTACCGCATGGGCATTGTTGTAGGCCAGCGGCGTGCCCTGGGCGTCGCTGACCACGCCGCCCGCCTCGGTCAGGATGATGTCGGCTGCCGCCAGGTCCCAATCGCGCTTGGCCGAAAGCGCGACGGTGGCATCGGCGCTGCCGTCGGCCACCAGCGCCAGCCGGTAGGCCAGCGAATTGCGGTTGTGCACCTGCATCGCCGGCCAGGGCGGGCGGGTCAGCTGGTCGCGATTGCCCAGCATGTGGCAGCCTTCAAGCTGCGTGCGCGTGCCCACATGGATGGGCACACCGTTGCGCGTGGCGCCGCCATCCGCGCGTGCCGCATAAAGCTCGTCGCTGGCAGGGTTGTAGACGGCGCCGCAGCAGGGGCGTCCATCCGTGACGACGGCGGCGCAGACGGTGAAATGCGGCCGGCCTTTCAGGAAGGCAATGGTGCCGTCGATGGGATCGACCACGAACACCTCGCTCCGCGTGAGGCGCGACGGATCGTCGGGGCTTTCCTCCGACAGCCAGCCGTAACCCGGCCGCGCGGCGGTCAGCGTCTCGCAGAGATAGCGGTTGACGGCGATGTCGGCCTCGGTGACGGGGCTGCCGCCTTCCTTGCGCCAATGACGATAGTCGGTGCCGAAATATTGCAGCGCGATGGCCCCCGCGGCGCGGACAGTGGTCTCAAGCAGCTTCAGATCGTCACGATCCGGCAAGCGTCATGCCCTCGATGCGGACGGTGGGGGAGTTGGTGCCGTGGCGGAATTGAAGGTCGCTGGCCGGGGTCAGGTTGAGGAACATGTCCTTCAGGTTGCCCGCGATCGTCACTTCCGAAACCGGATAGGCGATCTTGCCTTTCTCGATCCAGAAGCCGGCGGCGCCGCGACTGTAATCGCCGGTCACGCCATTGACGCCCATGCCCATCAGCTCGGTGACATAGAAGCCCTGTTCGATGTCGGCGATCAGCGCCTCGGGCGTGCATGTGCCCGGCTCCAGATAGAGATTGGTGGTGGAAGGCATGGGTGGGCCGCCCGTGCCGCGCGCGGCATGGCCGGTGGTCTCGAGCCCCAGCTGGCGGGCGCTGGCGCAGTCGAGCAGCCAGGTGGTGAGGACGCCGTCCTCCACCAGCGCCATGCGCCGATTGGCGACGCCTTCGCCGTCGAAAGGCTTGGAGCGCAGGCCACGGATGCGATGCGGATCGTCGATGATGCGGACGGACGGCGCGAAAACCTTCCGGCCCATGCGGTCCTTGAGGAAGGAAACTCCACGCGCGATCGAGGCGCCCGAGATGGCGCCGGAAAAATGGCCCAGAAGACCGGCCGCTTCGTCCGGGTGGAACACCACCGGCACGGATTGGGATTTCGCCTTGCGGGGGTTGAGGCGCTTGACGGCTTTCTCGCCGGCGGTGCGGCCGATCTCGGCGGCATCGCGCAGATCGCCGGCATGGCGCGCGCTGGCATGGTCATAGTCGCGCTCCATGCCGACGCCTTCGCCCGCCAGCACGGCGACGCCGATGCTGTGGGACGTGCCGGCATGGCGGCCGTAAAAGCCGGTGCTGGTGGCCAGCGCTACCGCGCGGCGCGAGAAGGATGCGCCGCCGCCTTCGGAATTGGTCACGCCGGGCACGGCCAGGGCGGCGCCTTCCACCGCGCGCGCCAGTTCGATCAGCCGTTCGGCGCCGGGCTCGGCCGGGTCTTCCAGGTCGAGGTCAGGAATGTCGCGCGCCAGTTTTTCCGCCGGTGCCAGGCCGGCGAATTTGTCTTCGGGCGCCAGGCGCGCCATGGCGACAGCGCGGCCGGGCAGGGCGGTAAGAGCATCGGCGGAAAAATCGCTGGAGGAGACGAAGGCCACGCGCTGGCCCACGAAGACGCGCAGGCCCAGGTCGTAACTTTCGGCGCGCTCCACATCCTCCAGCTTGCCCAGGCGATAGGAGACGGAGGAGGAAACGCCTTCGATGTAGAGCGCGTCCGCGGCATCGGCGCCGGCCCTTTTGGCGCCGTCGATCAGGGAGCCGAGAATGTCCTGGGGATTGCGGGTCATGGCTATCGGATGCCGGGAATCCCGGCATCCGTCAAGGCGGGGCTGCCGCGCCTATTGCGTGCCGCCCGCAGATGCCGGTTTGGGCGGACCGCTGGCCTCGGTGATGAACAGCCTGTGCTCCCCAAAAGACGCGAAAAGATGCAGCCTGGTAAGGACGTCCATGCCGACCACGATGGAAGCGGGGTCGCCATCGTCCAGCCGGGCCAGTCGCGTATCCGTGCGCTTGAATTGGCGGGTGAACTTGGCGGGATGGAACGGGTAGACCAGAAAATTGGGATTGGTGACGGTCACGCCATCGAACACCAGGGCCGAGAATTTATGCTGGAATATGCCGGGAGTGGCAAGAGGATTGGAGGAAGGCACCGATCCAGGTGAACTGGCATCCACGTTGAACGCGCCCAGGGCGGTGTTCGATTCCATGTTGGACACGCCGCTGGTGCTGATCTGGGCAGGCAGGTCCTTGCCGTCCAGCGTGACAGGCACCCACATCTGCTCGAACCGCTTCATGTAGCCCTGATAGCCGGTGCGGCTGTTGTTCGAGGTCGGCTGGAACTTGCTGAGCGGCACGACCGAAACCGCCACATGCTTCCAGTAAATCACCTTGCCGGGACAATGATCCTGGGAGAACAGGTTCATCTTGCCCGCCCCAAAATCCAGTTCGACGTCGAAATGGGACAGCAGGTCCGGTCCGATCACGCCGACCACATCGGTGTCGGCATTGCCGGCGCCGGAGGTCGGCAGGACCATGTACTGGCTGTGGGCGATATGGGCGCCGCCCACCGACAGATCGTCGATGACGACATAGCTTTCCGAGCTCTCGCTCTTGCTGTTGATCAGGATGACGCGGGAATCGGCAATCGTGTCCAGGCCCAGCGCGGTTACGCCCTGCGGCGTGAAGCCGGTGGTGCCGCCCGCCGTCGATACCAGCATCTTGGCCGGCTTGCCGTTGATCACGACATTGGCGAAGACCTCGCCGTCCTGGACGGCCACGTCCGCCGATCCCAGCATCTGCAGCGGCTTGCAGTCCTCTGCCGATGCGGTCCCGAGGCATGCGAGCATGAAGGCGCCCGCCAGAATGAAGTGACGCATGACCCCTCCACAATTTGCGGCGATGCTAGGATAGCGGGGGGACCGGAGGGAAGCGGAAATGCCTATTTCCAGATCGGCTTACCGTTACCCGGCAGCCCCAGCGCCGCCCAGCGGTCGGTGACGCGGCGGATCACGTCGGGGTCCATTTCGATCTTGCGGCCCCATTCGCGGTGGGTTTCGGGCGGCAGCTTGTTTGTGGCGTCCAGCCCGATCTTCGAACCCAGTCCCGACTCGGGCGAGGCGAAGTCGAGATAGTCGATGGGCGTCGACTCGATGATGGTGACGTCGCGGGCCGGGTCCATGCGGGTGGAGATCGCCCACATCACATCCTTCCAGTCGCGGGCGTTTATGTCGTCGTCCACCACGATCACCCATTTGGTGTACATGAACTGGCGCAGGTACGACCACACCGCCATCATCACCCGCTTGGCATGGCCGGGATAGGCCTTCCCCATCGACACCACGGCGATGCGATAGGAACAGCCTTCCGGCGGCAGCCAGAAGTCGACGATCTCCGGGAACTGCTGGCGGATCAGCGGCACGAAGACTTCGTTCAGCGCCTCGCCCAGCACCGAGGGCTCATCCGGCGGCCGCGCGGTGTAGGTGGAAAGGTAGATGGGATCGCGGCGCATGGTGATCGCCGTCACGGTGAAGACGGGGAACGGCTCCACCGAATTGTAATAGCCGGTGTGGTCGCCATAGGGGCCTTCGTCGCGGTAATCGGACAGCGAGACCTCGCCCTCGATCACGATCTCGGCCTCGGCGGGCACTTTCAGCGGCTGGCTGACGCAATCGGCCAGCTCCACGCGGCTGCCGCGCAGAAGTCCGGCGAACTGGTATTCCGACAGCGTCTCGGGCACCGGCGTCACCGCCGCCAGGATGATGCCCGGATCGGCGCCGATCACGGCTGCGGCGGGAAGCGGCGTGGGTTTTTCCTTGCCCCAGCGCGCGTGATGCTGCGCCCCGCCGCGATGCTTGAGCCAGCGCATGATGGTCTGGTTCTTCGACAGGACCTGCATGCGGTAGATGCCGAGATTGTAATTGTCCTCGCGCGCGTCGGTCGGGCCGCGCGTGACCACCAGCGGCCAGGTGATCAACGGCGCGGGCTCGCCCGGCCAGCAGGTCTGCACCGGCAGTTTCGACAGGTCGATGTCAGCGCCACGCAGCACCACCTCCTGGCAGGCGGGGCGCGAGACGGTCCTGGGCTTCATCGCCAGCACGGTTTTCACCAGCGGCAGAAGCTCGGCCGCTTCGCCGAAGCTGCGCGGCGGCTGGGGTTGGCGAAGCTGGGCCAGAAGCTCGCCCACCTCGCGCAGGTCGGTGGCGGTCGTGCGCTCCTTCGCACCCATCGTCACGCCCATCGCCACGCGGCGCACCGTGCCGAAAAGGTTCACCAGCACCGGCATGTCGCTGACCTGGCCGTCTGCGCGGATCGGCTTTTCGAAGATCACGGCCGGCCCGCCCTGGGCGATCAGGCGGGTCTGGATTTCCGTCATCTCCAGCACGGTGGAGACAGGCTGTTTCACGCGCACCAGCGCGCCGTCCTTTTCAAGACGGGCAAGAAAGTCACGCAGGGACCTGTAACTCATTCCGCGGGCAGGGCCTCAATCGAATAGCGCGGCGGGTGGGCATGCTTGGCGCTGTAGAGGAAATAGACGCCAAGCCCGATCGCTGTCCAGGCCGCAAGCCTCAGCCATGTATCGCCCGGCAGGAAGATCATCATGAACAGGCACATGAAGACGCCCAGGGGCGCGGTCACCCACACCAGCGGCGTGCGGAAGGGCCGGCGGGCCCGGGGCGCACGCACCCGCAGCACCATCACGCCGATGCAGACGATGGTGAAGGCAGCCAGTGTGCCGATCGACACCAGCTCGCCCAGTATGTCGATGGGAAGGGCGCCCGCCAGCAGCGCGGCGAAGATGCCGGTGACGATATTGCCCTTCCAGGGCGTGCGGAATTTCGGGTGGATCTTGCTGAAGGCGGGCGGGATCAGGCCGTCGCGCGACATGGCATAGAAGACGCGGCTCTGTGCCATCAGCAGCACCAGCACCACCGAGGCCAGGCCGACGACGGCGCCGACATTGACGAAAGGCGCCAGCCACCTGGTGCCGGGCAGCGCCTCCACCGCCTGGCTGACGGGGTGGGCCACGTTCAGCGTCTGGTAGGGCGCGATGCCGGTCAGCACATAGCTCATCAGCATATAGAGCACGGTGCAGATGATCAGCGAGCCAAGCATGCCGATGGGAATGTCGCGCTGGGGATTTTTGGCCTCCTGCGCCGCCACGGAAACCGCGTCAAAGCCGATATAGGCGAAGAAGATCACCCCGGTGGCGCGGAACACGCCGGTCCAGCCGAAATGCCCGACCTCGCCGGTGTTGGGCGGGATAAAGGGTGTGTGGTTGGCAGGGACGATGTAGGAGAAGCAGGCGAAGATCACCACCAGCACGATGGTCAGCTTGATGACGACCATCGCGTTGTTGAAGTTGGCGCTTGTCTTGACGCCCGCGATCAGCACCCAGGTGATCAGGGCGATGATGGCCACGGCGGGAAGGTTCATCACCGCGCCGGTCAGCGACATGTCGGCGAAGCCGTGTCCGGCCAGCGGCGCATTGGCGAAGGCGTGCGGAATGGGAAGGCCCACGCTGGACAGGAAATTGTTGAGATAGCCCGACCAGCCCACTGCCACGGTCGAGGCGGCGGCCAGATATTCCAGCACCAGGTTCCAGCCGATGATCCAGGCGATGAAGCGGCCAAGCGTGGCGTAGGTATAGGTATAGGCGCTTCCGGCCACCGGGATCATGCTGGCATATTCGGAATAACAGAGGCCGGCGAACAGGCAGCCCATCCCGGCGATGGCGAAGCTGATCACCACGCCCGGCCCCGCATAGCCGGCGGCGGCATGGCCGGTCAGCACGAAGATGCCCGCGCCGATGATGCAGCCGATGCCCAGCGAGATCAGGTGTAGCGGACCCAAAGCGCGCTTGAGGTCGTCGTCGGTTTCCGGATTGGGATTGTCTGCGATGACGGCCATGGAGTCCCCCGCTGAAGCCGGGCCACTGTGGCAGAGGGATGCGGCGGCGCCTAGCCCAATGATCCTTCCGGTCGGATCAGCCGGAAAACACCGGTATCGCGGATCTCGCGGTCTTCCAGATCGCGTGTCGTGGGCACCTGGTAGCGGGCCAGCTCGTTCACACCCTGTCTTGGAAAATAATTGCGTCCCGGATCGCCCAGCAGCACCTCTGCTTTCAGACCATGCAGCCATTCCAGCAATCTTTCTGCGAGCGGCCGCTCATAGAACAGATCGCCCACCAGGATCACATCCCAGTCTTCGCGCGCGCCGATCAGGTCATCGGCGGTGACGGCGAGGCTGCGGTCATTGGCGGCGGCATTGAGCCGGATGGCGGCGCAGGCGACGGAATCGATGTCGGCGGCCAGCACGCCGGCGGCACCGGCCTTTGCGGCGGCGATCCCCACCAGGCCCGAACCCGAGCCGATGTCCAGCACCTTGCGGCCCTTCACGGTCTGCGGATTGTCCAGGACGTATCGCGCCAGCGCCTGTCCACCCGCCCAGGCAAAGGCCCAATAGGGCGGCGGCACGCCGATCGCGGCCAGTTCCTCTTCGGTCCTGCGCCACAGCGGCACGACCTCGGCGGCGAGGTGCAGTTCGATCTCGGGTACCAGCGGCGGGAACCGAAGCAGGGTGTTGGCGCGGATGAAGTCTTCCGGATTCACAGGCCGTTCACCAGTGCGAACATCAGGCCCAAGGCCAGCAGCACGACGCCGCTGATGCGTTCGCGCCAGGCGCCGTGCGCCGCAGTGCGCTGTCCGCCCGCCGCCGCCAGTCCGCCATAGGCGGAAAGGATGATGCTCTCGCCGAGGAAGGTGATGGCGAACATAAGCACATACTGCGGCATCAGCGGGCGGCCCGTGTCGATGAACTGCGGCAGCAGCGCGCCGAAGAACAGCAGCGCCTTGGGATTGCCCAGCTGGGTCAGCAGTGCCTGAATATAGGGCCCGCGCGTCAGCCGGGGAGCCGCCGCATCGGGCGCGGGATGGAAGCTGCGCCGCAACTCGCCGATGCCCAGCCAGATCAGATAGGCCGCGCCCAGAAGGCGGACGGCGGCGAAAGCCAGCGGCCAGGCGGTGACCAGCGCGCCCAGCCCGGCGACGGAGGCCACATACCAGATGGTGTTGCCCGTCTGGGTACCGCAGATCGCGGCCAGCGCCTGGCGGAATCCCCCGCGAAAGCCATAGGCCGAGATCATCATCACGGTGGGCCCGGGTGTCAGCGAAAAAACAAGTTCGGCGGTAACGAACAGGGCCAGCCGGTCGAGAGTCATGATGGTGAACTGCATCCGGGGCAGGGTGGGGCCCCGCTTCAGGATTGGCAAGACGGATGGCTTGGCAACATTGGCGGCTTGGCAAGGGTGGCGGATGGCGCGACACTGGCGCTGGAGGCAAGGATGGACCGGCGCTTCGGCAGTTTCGCGGAATTCTATCCCTTCTATCTCAGCGAGCACGCCGCGCGCGGCACGCGGCGGATGCATTTCGCCGGTTCGGCGCTCGCGCTTGCCTGCGTGCTGGCGCTTGTGTTCACGGGCGAGCCGCTATGGCTGCTCGCGGGATTGGTGTGCGGCTATGGCTTTGCCTGGGCGGCGCATCTGGCGGTCGAAAAGAACCGCCCCGCCACCTTCCGCTATCCGCTCTACAGCTTCATGGGCGACTGGGTGATGTTCTGGCAGATGCTGACGGGGAAGATTCCGTTCTAGGCAAGATGCCGTTCGCCGGATTGATGTCCTGCCGGCCATCATGTTGCACCCGCCGCCGATCCTTCATCCGCTGCGCGACCTGGCGGCATATGGCAGCACGAACATGTAGAGGCCAGTGAACAAGAGCAGGAAAAGCGGTAACAGGGGCGAATAGACCACCCAGGCGGGAGGCTTGCCCAGTGCCATGGCGACGAAGTTGGCGATGACGGTCGCCGTGAAGATGATCGACAGCCAGCGGTGACTCTGCCGAATCCACAAGTTCCAGTTCAATGGTATCTCCCCTGAGGTCGTGCGGATGGGGCAGCGCCTTCAATCCGCCCGTGCCAGGACCTGCTCCAGTTTGGCGAAGAAATTCTGCCACCCGAATTTTGCGCCCTGGTAGTTTTGCGGCTGGTCCGACCGGAAGCCCGACTGCTCCATGCGCAGGTGCGTTCCCGTTCCCGCCGGTGCAAGGGTCCATGTCACCACGCTGGTCACACGCAGCGGACCGTCGCCCGAATCCCATGTGTAGGTCAGCGTCCTGTGCGGCTCGATCGCCAGGACCTTGCAGTCGATCACGCCGTTCCAGCTGCCATAGGGCGTGGTGCGAAGATTGAAGCCATGACCCACGACCGGCTTGAAGTCGTTCTGCATCAGCCATTCCGCGATCAGGTGCGGCTGGGTCAGGGCACGCCAGATCTTTTCTGGCGGATGGGGGATCTCGCGCTCGACAATGACAGAGCGCATATCAGTGGATGCCTGGTTCATTGGTCCATCCTTTTGAGCAGGTCTTCGAGGTGGTCGAACCGGTTCTGCCAGAAGCCGGTCATCTGACTTGTCCAGTCCAGCAGCGGGGAAAGCGCGCCGAGCCGCGCGCTGTAATGGGTCTGGCGGCCTTCATGGCGGTCCTGCACCAGCCCGGCCTGCCTGAGGACCGCAAGATGCTTGGAGACCGCCGGCTGCGAGACCCCGGCCCCGGCCGTCAGGGCTCCGACTGTCTGCTCGCCCTCGCGGCAGAGCCGCTCGAAGATGGCGCGCCGGGTCGGATCGGCCAGCGATCTGAAAAGCAGGTCAGGGGGTTCGCGCGGTTCTGGCATCACAATCAATAACCGGTTGGCTATCGATCAGATGTATAACCGTTGGATTATATATCAGTCAAGTGGCCCGGATTCAGCCGAACCAGCTTGCCGCCGCCAGCGCGAGCGCGATCAGGGCGCCGGTCTCGCGGTTGGAACGGAACAGCCGCAGGCAGTTTGCGCTGTCGTCGGTGTCCAGCCTGCGCACCTGCCAGAGCATGTGCGCGCCCGCCAGCAGCATCAGCGGCGCGAAAGGCCAGCCGGTATGCTCGATGAAGCCGGCAGCCAGGATCAGGGTGAAGGACACGGCATAGAAGCGCAGGATCCATCTGGCGGAAGAGGCGCCCAGCAGGCGGGCGGTGGATTTCACCCCGATCAGCTCGTCGTCTTCCTTGTCCTGATGGGCATAGATGGTGTCATAGCCCAGGGTCCAGAAGAACAGCCCGGCATAGAGCACCGCATCGCCCAGGTCGATGCGGCCGGTCTGGGCGGCAAAGCCCAGCAGCGCGCCCCAGTTGAAGGTCAGGCCCAGCCAGGCCTGCGGCCACCAGGTGATGCGCTTCATGAAAGGATAGGCCGCGACCAGCAGCAGCGACGCGGCACCCAGCGCCACCGCGAACCAGTTCAGCTGCAGCAGGATCGCCAGACCGATCAGGCACTGCGCCACCAGGAAGGCGGCGGCCTGCGTAACGCTGACTGCGCCCGAAGCAATCGGCCGGCCGCGGGTGCGCGCCACCTGGGCGTCGATCTTGCGGTCGATGATGTCGTTGAAGGTGCAGCCGGCGCCGCGCATCACCAGCGCGCCCACGGCGAACAGGACCAGGTACCAGACGTCCTGCCATTCCAGCAGCCGCCGCTCCTCGGCCGCCGCGCCCAGGATCAGCCCGAAGACGCAGGGCCAGTAGAGCAGCCAGGTGCCGATGGGCCGGTCCAGCCGGGCCAGCCGCGCATAAGGTTTCCAGCGGGCCGGAAGATGATCCACCAGAGTGGACGGCACGGCGTCGGCCGGGGAGGAGTCGAGGGCGGCTTGCGAATTCATGGGCACTTGCGAATGTACCTTTTGGAGAATCAAGTGTCGCATGGCTGAAGACCTGAAAGAAGCGGGCGGCAAGGTCCGGCTGTATGTCAACGCGCCCCTGGCGGCAGGAATCGCCGTGGCACCGGACGAGGGCCAGGCGCATTATCTGATGCACGTCATGCGCGCCAAAGCGGGCGATCGTGTGACACTGTTCAATGGCCGCGACGGAGAATGGATGGCCGAAATCGCCGAGGTCAGCAAACGCGCGATTGCCTTGCGCTGCCTTTCGCGGATCGCGCCCCAGGCGGAAGTTCCCGACCTGTGGCTGGCCTTCGCCCCGATAAAGAAGACTCCATCGGACTACCTGGTGCAGAAGGCCGCGGAACTGGGGGTGCGTGCGCTGCTGCCGGTCTTCACCCGCCGCACCATCGTCACCCGCATCAATCCGGAGCGCATGGCCGCCAATGCGGTGGAGGCGGCGCAGCAGTCGGGCCGCCTGAGCGTGCCGCGGGTCGCGGCCGGCGTGTCCTTCGAACGGCTGCTGGCGGACTGGCCGAAGGAGCGGACACTTTATTTCTGCGATGAGGGCGGCGATGCGCTGCCGCTGGCGGACGCGGCGACAGGCCATGTCGGTCCCGCCGCCATCCTCACCGGGCCGGAAGGCGGTTTCGACCCCGCCGAACGCGCGGCGCTGCGAGCCCTGCCGTTTGTCGTGCCGGTGACATTGGGCCCGCGCATCCTGCGCGCCGATACCGCCGCCCTGGCGGCATTGGCAATCTGGCAGAGCGTCGCCGGGGATTTCTCACAGCAACACTGACAGGGAAGGTCTTGCCATGAAGCTTGCCGTTGCTGCCATCGCGGCAGGACTGGGTCTTTTCATCCTGCCCGCCGCCGCGCAGGATGCGCCTGCATCACCCCTGCAGCCGGCGTCGCCCATCACCGAAGCGTCCCTCAACAGGGACGTGCATTGCTACATCGTCTTCATGGGGCTGAGCGCAGCGCCGGACATGGGCGGACCGGCGATGCAGGCGGGGGCCCGGATGATGGCCTTCTACTGGTTCGGCAAGCTCAGTGGCCAGATTTCCGACGCCGACCTGGAACACCGGCTGATCGTGGAAGGCCCGAACCTGAAGGGCGATGTCATAAAGGACGATGTCGTGCGCTGCACGGGTGAGGTGAGCGAGCGTACCGAGGCCATGGATACCATACTCAAGCATGTTGGGGCCGCCGGAACGCCGCCAACGCAAGCGCCCGCCCCCGAGGGTCAGGCGCCGCAGAATCCTGCGCCCGAAACGCAAACGCCCGGCAAGCCCGAAGCGCCAACCGAAAAGGCGCCGCCTGAAAAGACGCCCTAGCCGTAACGCTTTTCGTAGACACCCAGGGTCCTGCGCCGCACGTCCCGGAAAGCGGGGGCCTGGCGGGGCGACAGGGTGGAATGCCGGAAATGTACCTGGATGCCTTCACCCAACGGCGCTTTCGGGGACAACCTCCGCCTCGTCATGGCGCATCCAGCCGGGGGTTCCCGAAGGCGCGGATGGTCGCCACCCATGCGGCCAGTTCGTCCACCCCTTCGGGATTGAGCTGGTAGATGCGCTTCTGCGCCATGGGCCGGACCGTCACCAGCCCCGCGTCCTTCAGCGTCTTGAGATGCTGGGAAATGGCGGGCGAAGACAGCCTGAACCGTCCGGCGATTTCGCCCGCCGCCAGCGGCCCGGCCGCCAGCATCTCCACGATGCGCCGGCGGGTGGGGTCGGCCAGGGCGGAAAGGGCGGTCACCGTGGGGGCGGCAGCAATCATGCGGCATTATTTCTGCATACACTTAATTAAGTCAATACAAAAATAAGTGGTCTTGCGCCCGTCATGACCGCCCCCTAAGTACCCGTCAGCGAGGGAACATCATGTCGATACCGCAATCCGCCAGCGGCCCGATTCAAAGCCGCGACGACCTGGTGCATCACCTCTCGCGGGGCTGCCGGCCCAAGGCCGACTGGCGCATCGGCACCGAGCACGAAAAATTCGTCTATGACCTGAAGACCCATAAGCCTGTCGCCTATGACGGCCGGCCCGGCATCCGCCAGCTACTGGAAGGCATGGAGCGGTTCGGCTGGCAGCCGGTCCGCGAGGACCGGCACATTATCGGCCTGACGCAGGGCAGCGCCTCCATCAGCCTGGAGCCGGGCGGACAGTTCGAACTGTCCGGCGCGCCGCTGGTCTCCATCCACGAGACCTGCGCCGAGGTGAACACCCATCTGGTGCAGGCGCGCGAAGTGGCCGCCGAGATCGGCGTGGGCATGCTTGGCACGGGCTTCGCGCCCAGCTGGTCGCTGGCCGAGACCCCGATCATGCCCAAGGGCCGCTATGACATCATGCGCCGCTACATGCCCAAGGTGGGCGGCTATGGCCTGGACATGATGCTGCGCACCTGCACCGTGCAGGTGAACCTGGATTTCGAATCCGAAGCCGACATGGTGAAGAAATTCCGCGTCGGCCTGGCGCTTCAGCCGGTGACGACGGCACTGTTTGCCAACTCGCCCTTCCGCGAGGGACGGCCCAGCGGGTTCCTGTCGTATCGCGCCCAGGTGTGGACCGACGTCGACAACGCGCGCAGCGGCATGCTGCCCTTCGTCTTCGAGGAGGGCATGGGTTTCGAGCGCTATGTCGATTATGCCCTCGATGTGCCGATGTATTTCCTCTATCGCGACGGCAAATATATCGACATGGCGGGGCAGAGCTTCCGCAAATTCCTGAACCGCGAAATTCCGGAGGTCCGGCACCTGACGCCGATGATGAGCGACTGGGCCGACCACCTGACCACCATCTTCCCGGAAGTGCGGCTGAAGAATTTCCTGGAGATGCGCGGCACCGATGGCGGCCAGTGGCGGCGCATCTGCGGCATGCCGGCGCTGTGGGTGGGCCTGTTGTATGACAGCGTGGCGCTGGACGCGGCATGGGACCTGGTGAAGGACTGGACGGCGGAGGAACGCCAGGCGATGCGCGATGGGGTCGCCCGGCAAGGCTTCAAGGTGCCGTTCCGCAAGGCAACCGTGCATGAGCTGGCCCACCGCATGCTGGAAATTTCCACCGCGGGCCTGAAGCGCCGTGCCGCGCTGGACAGCGCAGGCATGAGCGAGGACGGCTTCCTCGGTCCGCTGCGCGAACTGGTCAATCGCGGCTACACCCGCGCCGAGGAGATGCTGAAGAACTATTACGGCGTGTGGGGGCGGGACCTGACGCCGCTGTTCACGGAATACAATTTCCTCTGAGGGTACATCCGCACTTCGGTTGTCATGGCCCACTTTACGTGGGCCATCCGGAATCGCGAGCGTGAACGGCTGATATCGAATCCATTGCCCCTGGATGGCCCGGCCACCCGGATCGCTGCGCGACCGTGTGGTGGCCGGGCCATGACAACAGGACAGGATGGCGGGGCTTCTACTTCTTATTCGCGCCGGGCACCGCGCTGCCCACGGGCACCGGCTCGCCGGTGGGGATGCGGGTGGAGTTGTTGCGGGTGATCATCCAATAGGGATACTGCGTCCTGTCGGCGCTGACCTCGTCGAGCCGCGCGATTTCCTCCGCCGACAGTTCCAGGTCGATCGAGGCCAGATTGTCCTCCAGCTGCGCCATCGTCGTGGCGCCGATGATGGTGGAGGTGACGAAGGGCTTCTGCCGCACCCAGGCCAGCCCGACCTGCGCCACCGACACGCCATGCGCCTTGGCGATCTTGCGCATCGCGACCACGGTGTGGTCGGCCTTGTCCTTGTCGATGGGCGGGAAGTCGAAATTGGCGCGGCGTCCCGGCTCGACCGGCGCATCGCCGCCCGGCGTGTATTTGCCCGCCATATAGCCGCCCGACAGCGGGCTCCACACCAGGCAGCCCACGCCTTCCTCGGCCATCATGGAGCCGTGCTCCTGTTCCAGGTCGCGGCCGGCCAGCGAGTAATAGGCCTGGTTGGTTTCGATCCGCGTCCAGCCGTTCTTCTCGGCGATGCCGTTGGCCTTGACGATGCGCCAGGCTTCCCAGTTGGAGACGCCGAGATAGCGCACCATCCCCTGGCGCACCAGGTCGTCCAGCGCGCGCATGGTCTCGTCCACATTGGTGATGATGTCGGTGTGGTGGACCTGATAAAGGTCGATATGGTCGGTCTTCAGCCGCTCCAGGCTGCGGCCGATGCTGTCCATGATATGGCCGCGCGATGCGCCGATGTCGTTGGGGCCGGGGCCCATGCGGCCGAACACCTTGGTGGCGAGGACATAGTCGCTGCGCGCCACGCCGATCTCCTTCAACGCGATGCCGGTCATCTCCTCGGAATCGCCGAAGGAATAGACATTGGCGGTGTCGATGAAATTGACGCGGGCTTCCAGCGCGCGGGCGATGAAGCTGGTGGCCTCCTTCTGGTTCAGCGTGCCGATGGCGCCGCCGAAATAGTTGCGGCCCGAAAAGGTCCAGGTGCCCATGCACAGCTGCGAGACGTAAAGGCCGGTGCGGCCGAGACGGTTGTACTTCATCGAATGTCTCTGACGTTATTTGTTGGAGGGAAGTGGGATGAATTCCTTGTCGTCGCCGGGGATCAGGCCGAATTTGCCGTCGATCCATTCCTGCTTGGCGCGTTCGATGCGATCCTTCGAGGAGGAGACGAAATTCCACCAGATGTGGCGCGGCCCGTCCAGCGGCGCCCCGCCCAGCAGCATCACGCGCGCGGGCGCGCCGGCATAAAGCGTGGTCTCTTCGCCCGGTTCCAGCGCCAGCATCGCGCCGGGGCCATGCACTTCCGTCGGGCCGGTCTCGATCTCGCCGTCGATGACGAACAAGGCGCGCTCTTCATGGTCGGGGGAATAGGTGAGGGCGCCGCCCGCCTCGAACCGGGCATCGGCATAGAAGATGGGAGAAAAGACTTTCACCGGCGAGGTCAGGCCGAAGCCGGTGCCCGCGATCATGCGAAGCCGCACATTGTTTTCTTCTCTTTCCGGCAGGTCGGCGGCGGCGAAATGATGGAAGGCGGGCGGGGCTTCCTCATCGGCCTCAGGCAAGCCCACCCAGCTCTGGATGCCGTGCAGGCGATGGCCGGCGGCGCGCGCCTCAGCTCCCGTGCGTTCGCTGTGGGCGATGCCGCGTCCCGCCGTCATCCAGTTGACGTCTCCGGGCCTGATCTCCTGGACGCTGCCCAGCGTGTCGCGGTGCATCTGCGAGCCGTCGAACAGATAGGTGACGGTGGCAAGACCGATATGGGGATGGGGCCGCACATCGACGCCCCGGCCGGGCGGAAAATCCACCGGCCCGAAATAGTCGAAGAAGACGAAGGGGCCGATGCTGCGCCGCGCCGCCTGCGGCAGCAGCCGGGTTACGAAAAATCCATCGCCCAGGTCGTGGGCTTTTCCGGTGATCGGGATCATGGCTCCAGCCTAGCGGCGGCAGATCAAAAGCTCTAGTGTCCGCGCAAACAATCCGGGGAGGCATTCTTGTCGCGCAATATTTTTGCATCGGTATCTGTTGCCGCGTTGCTGGCCGTGGGCGTTTCGGGCCCCGCGGCGGCCCGCGACGATGCCCTGCAGATGGTATCCATCGACGTGGAAGGCGGCGGCGGAACTCTTTTCGTGACGCCCGACGGCCATTCCCTGCTGATCGATACCGGCAATCCCGAACAGAGCCGCGTCACCGGCGACAATCCCAGCAGCGCGCGCATCCAGAAGGCGGCCGCCGAGCTGGGCGTGAAGAAGATCGACTACCTGATCACCACCCATTATCACATCGACCATATTGGCGGGCTGGAAGGCCTGATGAAGCGGATGCCCATCGGCACCTTCATCGATCACGGCCCCAACCGCGAGACGACAGCCTCGACCCGGCCGGACGCGCCGCAGATCGATTTGAAGAACCCGCCGCCCAATTCCACCGCCGCCGGCTACAATCACTACCTGACGCTCATCAAGGGCCACCGCCATATCGTCGCCAAGCCGGGCGATGTGTTCCATGTCGGCGGCATGACCGTGACCGTCGTGATGGCGGACGCCAAGCCCATCGCAAAGCCGCTGCCGGGCGCGGGCGAGGAAAATCCTTCCTGCGCGGGGATGGAAGCCATGGCCAACAATGGCGGCGAGGAGAATGCCCGCTCCACCGCGTCGATCATCTCATACGGCAAGGTGAAGATCGCCGCCTTCGGCGACCTGACATGGGACCGGGAGAAAGACCTGTTCTGCCCCATCGACCGCGTCGGCAAGGTTGATGTGTACCTGGCGACCCATCACAGCACGGCCCTGTCGGGAAGCCCCGCGGCGGTGAACGCGATGGCGCCCATCGTGGCCATCGCCGGCAATGGCGCGCGCAAGGGCGCCGATCCCGTGCGGATGAAGACGATCGAGGAATCCCCGCGCATCCAGGGCGTGTGGATGCTGCACACCTCCACCGCCAACCCCGGTGCCAACGTCAAGGACACCGACATGATCGCCAATCCCGTCACCGACCAGAGCCAGGACAAGGCCTATGACCTGCGCCTTCGCATCGAGAAGGACGGCAAGATCACCGTGATCAACGAACGCAACGGATTCAACAAGACCTATCAGGCTCAGTAGGAAATCCCAGGAGAAAGCCCATGATCCGCAAGTCTTTCGCCGCCGCGCTTCTGGCGGGCGCATTTTCCATGCCGGCCCTGGCGGCCGAACCGGCGCTGAAGGTTGTCTCTCTGGACATGGAAGGCGGGGGCGGCACGCTGTTCGTCACGCCCGAAGGCACCTCGCTTCTGATCGATACCGGCTGGCCGTCGAATTTCGGCCTCCTGCCCTCGCCGGACGGCGCGAAGAACAGCGCCGACCGCATCGTGGCCGCGGCGAAGAAGCTGGGCGTGAAGAAAATCGATTATGTGATCATCACCCATTACCACATGGACCATGCGGGCGGGGTGGTGGACCTGGCCAAGCGCATTCCCATCGGCACCTTTATCGACCACGGCCCCAATCAAGAGCATGCGGCGCCCGGCCAGAAGCCGGAATTCGGCTCGCCCGACCTGCTCTATCCCGAGTATCTGAAAGTGATCAAAGGCCACAGGCACATCGTCGCAAAGCCGGGCGAGGTGATCCCCATGGGGTCGATGACCGACACCATCGTCGCCAGCGCCGGCAAGGTCCTGGCGAAGCCGCTTGCCGGTGCCGGCGCGCCCAACGCGGCCTGCAACACCGCCGAAGCCAAAAGCACCAAGCCGGAGGGCGGGATAGAGAACTCCGAATCCGTCGCCTCGCTGATCAGCTATGGCAAGGTGAGGATCGCCATGTTCGGCGACCTGTCCTGGAAAAATGAATATGAGCTGTCCTGCCCCGCTGGAAAGCTGGGCCATGTGCAGGTGCTGATCGCCACCCAGCATGGCTCCTACATTTCAAGCAACCCGGCCTCGATCGCCGACATGAGGCCGGATGTCGCGGTGATGGGCTCCGGCGGCAAGAAGGGTGGCGACGAAGGCCCGATCAAGACCATCAAGGCTTCGCCCGGGCTGATGGGCTTCTGGCAGACCCATGAAAGCTTTGCCCATCCGGAATGGACGCCCGACAAGAATTATGTCGCCGACCTGAACCCGCCCAAGGACAAAGTCGCGGCGATGGCCAAGCAGCTCTACACCACCCCTCCGGACATGGGCTACAACATCAGCCTGTCCATCACCAAGGACGGCAGCGTGACGGTCACCAACAGCCGCAACGGGTTCAGCAAGACCTATCAGGTGGTCCGCTGAAGGGAAGGGGACCCGGCTTGGGAAAAACCGGGTGGCCCGCTGAAGGCGGGCCATGACGGCTAGAGCAAATCCGGCAGCACAAAGCGCCCCATCGCGTCCTTCGCGATGGGGCGCGCCCATTTCATGGCATCGCATGTCAGCGCGCCATACAGATGGGGGAAATCCTCGCCGCGCGAGGGTGAATGTTCCCACTTCAGCGCATCGCCGCAGGCCGCCGGATCGACGGCGACCAGCATCAGGTCGTCCTGGCCCGCATAATAAAGCCGCAGCGTCTCGGGTAATTGCGCGGCGGTGGAGAAATGCAGGAACCCGTCGGCACGGTCATGGGCTGAGCCGTGATAGTCGCCGCCGGCAGCTTCCCATTCGGCGCGCGGCACGATCTTGAAGATCAGCATTTCAAACGTTTATTGCTTTGCATAAGCTAACGGGTACTTCGCCCGCAATTCTTCATCCTTTGCCACTAGTTGAGATCCAAATCTCGATTTAACAAATTCATCCCAGAGGACGCCGTATAGCCTCTTGCCGATCCACCAAATTGTGACAGGCAAGATATACATGCACGCCAGAGCAACTACGAGGCCCGCCCACTCCGCTCGAGGAAATACTTCCATCCCCACTTTCACGACCAGATAATAGTACAGATAGCCCCATGCTATTGGGAACGAGAGTAGGAGTGGGGTCGCAATTCTTCGTTCGAGACTTGTTGCGCCGATCTGGTTTTTAAAGGATTTGAATTCTTTGTCGCGCTCAGAACGGGCGCGATCACTGCTTACTTCGAGCGCTATTCGCTCAATTTCGCAGACAACTGAGCTAGCGGGTAACCTGAAAAACTCCTGCCCGCCGCCCTGAACGCGGAACCGTTCGAATTTTCTATGGAGCAAACTCTCCAGTTGTCTAGCGTTGTCGGCTCTTATCGAATAAATCACATCAAAGCCCGCGTGAGAGCCGGTCGATAGTTCTTTGACGCGGCGCTGGATGCTGCGGGTCGTCATCCCGATTTTGATTACTTCGTCCCCCGCCAGCTGCTGTCGAGGGCGAATGATGTAGACGAAACCCGCAGACATACTGCCCCCGTCCCACAAACGCTGGATGGCAATATAGCCTCATCAACTTGATTAGGTCATCACGCCGCCGCCGCGGTTCCCCCGACCGTCAGCCCGTCGAGCCGCAGCGTCGGCTGGCCCACGCCCACCGGCACCGACTGGCCATTCTTGCCGCAGGTGCCCACGCCGGTGTCCAGCTTCATGTCGTTGCCGATCATCGACACCCGGGTCAGCGCCTCGGGCCCCGAACCGATCAGGGTGGCGCCCTTGATGGCCGCGCCCAGTTTGCCGTCCTCGATTCTGTACGCCTCGGTGCAGGAGAAGACGAACTTGCCGTTGGTGATGTCCACCTGGCCGCCGCCGAAATTCACCGCATAGATGCCTTTCTTCACGCTGCCGAGGATCTCCTTCGGGTCCCTGTCGCCCGCCAGCATGTAGGTGTTGGTCATGCGCGGCATCACCGGGCTGGCATAGGACTGGCGCCGCCCATTGCCGGTGGGCGCCACGCCCATCAGCCGGGCGTTCTGGCGGTCCTGCATATAGCCTTTCAGAATCCCGTCCTCGATCAGCACGGTGCGATGGGTGGGCGTGCCTTCGTCGTCGATGGAGAGCGAGCCGCGCCGCCCGTCGATGGTGCCGTCGTCCACCACGGTCACGCCCGGCGCGGCGACGCGCTGGCCCAGGAGCCCCGCGAAGGCCGAGGTTTTCTTGCGGTTGAAATCGCCTTCCAGCCCGTGACCGATGGCTTCGTGCAAAAGGATGCCCGGCCAGCCCGGGCCCAACACCACCGTCATCTCGCCGGCGGGGGCGGGGACGGAAGAAAGATTCACCAGCGCCTGGCGCAGGGCTTCATCGACGCCCGCCTGCCAGTATGCGGGGTCCAGATAGGTTTCATAGCCGCCGCGGCCGCCGCCGCCATGGCTGCCCGATTCCTGGCGGCCGTTTTCCTCCACCACCACCGACACGTTCAGCCGCACCAGCGGGCGGATGTCGGTGTAATGCGCGCCGCCGGCGCGGATGATCTCGATGCGCTGCCACTCGCCCGACAGGCTGGCCGAGACCTGGCGCACGCGGGCATCCTTGCCCCGCGCATAGGCGTTCATCTCTTCCAGCAGCTTCACTTTCTTTTCGAAACTGGCGGTCAAAAGCGGATCATTGTCGGGATAGAGCTTGACGTTGGTGCGGGCAGGGGCGCCTGCGACGACGCCGCAATAGCCCTGTGAGACAGCGCGCACCGTCGCGGCGGCGCGGGCGATCGCGTCTTCCGAGATGTCGCTGGCATGGGCGTAGCCGGTGGCTTCCCCCGCCACGGCGCGCAGGCCGAATCCCTGGCTGGTGTCGAAGCTGGCCGCCTTCAGCCGCCCATCGTCGAAGGAGAATGATTCGCTCTGGCAGAATTCCAGGAACAGCTCCCCGTCGTCGGCGCCCCGAAGCGCGTCGTCCACGCTTTGCTGCACGCGCGAGCGGTCCATGCCGGTACGGGTGAAAAACAGGTCGCGGTCAGCCATGGCTGTCTCCAAACATGTGCGCGGGCGAACAAGCCATGCGCGGCAAAAAGCCCCGTACGGGGCGGGATCCGGGGCCAAGATATCGTGTGCCCGGGCAGTTCCGGCAAGCAGTGGAACGGCTTTTGGCGTTCCGGGCGGGCAGGGGTACGGTGGCCGGGCTGGCCCGGTGGGCCACCGTGCCATAAGGTCGCAATGACTTTAAGGGCTTAACCCCTCTAAATCCCCGCCAAGAATCTGAAAATGGCGGGGAATTTCACCGCCCGCAGCATACGAGGTTGGCATCCATGTTTTTATGGAAGACGGGGTTTTTGGGGATGACTGGGTTTTTGCGGAAGACCGGCGCACGAAATCTGGCCCTGGCCGCCCTCGTGGGACTGCTGCAGGCGGCGATTGCCCTGCCGGCCGCCGCGCTGCCCTTCGATTATGAGATCGCGATGCAGCCGGCCGCCTCGCCGGTGATGACGGAGATCGAGGATTTCCACCGCCTGCTGTTCTGGATCATCCTGGCGGTCTGCCTGTTCGTGCTGGCCCTGCTGGTCTGGATCGTGATCCGCTACCGCGCCGGGGCCAATCCGGTTCCTTCGAAGGTGCACCACAACACCATCCTGGAAGTGGTGTGGACCATCATCCCGGTGATCATCCTGGTGATCATCGCGGTTCCCTCGTTCCGCCTGCTCTATTTCGAAGCGGACATCCCCAAGCCGGACGTGACCATCAAGGCGATCGGCAAGCAGTGGTACTGGAGCTATGAATATCCGGGCGCCAAGGGCTTTACGTTCGACAGCCTGATCCTGTCGGATGCCGATGACGCCAAAGAGGGCAAGCCGCGCCTTTTGGGTGTCGACAACCCCATCTATGTCCCGGTCAATAAAGTGATCGAGATCCAGACCACCGGCGCCGACGTGATCCACAGCTGGGCGCTGCCCCAGATGGGCGTGAAGATGGACGCGGTTCCCGGCCGCGTGAACCAGACCTGGTTCAAGGCGACCAGGACCGGCGTATACTATGGCCAGTGTTCGGAACTGTGCGGTGCCAAGCACGCTTTCATGCCCATCGAGGTGCATGTGGTGAGCGACGCCGATTATGCCGCCTGGCTGGCCCAGGCCCGTGAAAAGTTCGCATCGCTGGACCCGGTGTCCACGCGCGTTGCTGCGAAATAGGAACAAGCGCCATGACCACGACCTTCGACGCCGCTCCCCAACACGAGCACCATCACCCGGGCGAGCACGCGCACCACCCGACCGGCTGGCGCCGCTACGTCTATTCGACGAACCACAAGGACATCGGGACGATGTACCTTATCTTCGCCGTCTGCGCCGGCGTGATCGGCGGCTTCTTCTCGATGATGATGCGCGCCGAACTGATGTTCCCCGGGCTGCAGGTCTTCGAGAGTCCGCATGAGTTCAACGTCTTCGTCACCGGCCACGGCCTGGTGATGGTGTTCTTCATGATCATGCCGGCCATGATCGGCGGCTTCGGCAACTGGCTGGTTCCGCTGATGATCGGCGCGCCCGACATGGCGTTCCCGCGCATGAACAACATCTCCTTCTGGCTGTTGCCCTTCAGCTTCGCGCTGCTGGTGGCTTCCATGTTCGTGGAAGGCGATTCCGGCGGCCTGGGCGTGGGCGGCGGCTGGACGCTCTATGCGCCGCTCTCGACCACCGGCTCGCCCGGCCCGGCGATGGACTTTGCCATCTTCTCGCTGCACATCGCCGGCGCGTCGTCGATCCTGGGCGCGATCAACTTCATCACCACCATCTTCAACATGCGCGCGCCGGGCATGACCCTGCACAAGATGCCGCTGTTCGTATGGTCGATCCTGGTGACCGTGTTCCTGCTGCTGCTGTCGCTGCCCGTCCTGGCGGGTGCCATCACCATGCTGCTGACGGACCGCAATTTCGGCACCACCTTCTTCAATGCGGCGGGCGGCGGCGATCCGATCCTGTACCAGCACCTGTTCTGGTTCTTCGGCCACCCCGAGGTGTACATCCTGATCCTGCCGGGCTTCGGCATGATCAGCCACATCGTCTCGACCTTCTCCAAGCGTCCGGTGTTCGGCTATCTGGGCATGGCCTATGCCATGGTCGCGATCGGCTTCATCGGCTTTTTGGTGTGGGCGCACCACATGTACACGGTGGGCCTGTCGGTCGACACCAAGGCCTATTTTGTCTTCGCCACCATGGTCATCGCGGTGCCCACCGGCATCAAGGTGTTCAGCTGGATCGCGACCATGTGGGGCGGCTCGATCGAGTTCAAGACTCCCATGCTGTGGGCGATCGGCTTTATCTTCCTGTTCACTGTCGGTGGCGTGACCGGCGTGGTGCTGGCAAATGCCGGCGTCGACGTCGTGCTGCAGGACACCTATTACGTGGTGGCGCACTTCCATTACGTGCTGTCGCTGGGCGCGGTGTTCGCGATCTTCGCGGGCTTCTATTTCTGGTTCCCGAAGTTCACCGGCTACATGTACAACGAGGCGCTCGGCAAGGCGCATTTCTGGATCACATTCGTGGGCGTGAACCTGGCTTTCTTCCCGATGCACTTCCTGGGCCTGGCCGGCATGCCGCGCCGCTATGCGGACTATCCGGACGCCTATGCGGGCTGGAACTATGTCTCCTCGATCGGCGCCTTCATTGCGGGCTTTGGCGTGCTGGTGTTCCTGTTCATGGTGGCGGAAGCTTTCGTGAAGAAGCGCAAGGCCGCGGACAATCCCTGGGGCGTGGGCGCCACGACCCTGGAATGGACGCTGCCTTCACCGCCGCCCTTCCATCAGTTCAACGAACTGCCCAAGATCCGCTGAGGGGAAACCGGACGGCCGATGTCACTCTCGCTTGTCGAACCCCGTGTCACCACTGTCGGCGATTTCTTCGCGCTGCTGAAGCCGCGCGTGATGAGCCTGGTGGTGTTCACGGGGCTGGCCGGGCTGGTCGCGGCGCCGGGACAGATCCATCCCCTGACCGCTTTCACCGCGCTCTTGTGCATCGCGGTCGGGGCAGGGGCATCGGGCTGCCTCAACATGGCCTATGATCATGACATCGACCGGCTGATGGCGCGTACCGCCACCCGGCCGATTCCCCGGGGCCGCGTTGCCCGCGAGGATGCGCTGGCTTTCGGCTGGGCGCTGTCGGTGGCGTCGGTGGCCACCATGTTCCTGTTCGTGAACATTCTGGCGGCGGGGCTCCTGGCCTTCACCATCTTCTTCTACGTGGTGGTCTATACGCTGTGGCTGAAGCGCCGCACGCCGCAGAACATCGTGATCGGTGGCCTGTCGGGCGCGCTGCCGCCGGCCATCGGCTGGGCCGCGGTGACCGGAAGCCTGTCGCCGGCGCCGCTGCTGCTGGTGGCCGTCATCTTCATGTGGACGCCGCCGCATTTCTGGGCGCTTTCGCTATGGCGTTCGGGCGATTATGCCCGCGCCGGGGTGCCCATGCTGCCGGTGGTCAAAGGCAAGGCGAATACGCGTCTGCAGATACTGCTCTATTCGCTGGTGCTGGTGCCGCTGGGCGTGGTGCCCGCGTTGCTGGGGATCGGCGGGGTTCTCTATCTGGCGGCCAGCGCCGGGATCGGCCTGTGGTTCCTGTGGGAGGCGATTGCCGTCTTCCGCGAGACGGACGAGGTCAAGGAGCCTGCCGCCCATCGGCTTTTCGGCGTATCGCTGCTGTATCTTTCGGCGCTGTTCGCGGCCCTGATCGCCGAGAAGCTGATCGGGCTCGACTGGCTGTCGCTGCGGGCGGTGCTTGGCGCGTGAAGGACGACGATGCCGACCGCGCCCGCCGCAAACGGAATATCGCTCTCGCCCTGGTTCTGGGCGGGTTCGCTGTGCTTGTTTATCTCATGTCCATCGTGCAGTGGCGCGGCGGGCAATAACATTGGGGCCTGATGCTATGTCCAGCGACGTGAAACACGATTATCACCTGGTCGACCCCAGCCCCTGGCCGGTCGTCGGCTCGATGGCCGCCTTCGTGATGTTTGTCGGCGCGGTGCTGTGGATGCACAAGGGCTATGACCGTTTCGGCCCCCTGGGCGGCCAGCCCTGGGTGTTCGGGATCGGCCTGGCCGGTGTTCTCTACACCATGGTGGGCTGGTGGCGCGACGTGATCCGCGAATCGGTCGTCTTGGGCAACCACACGCCGGTGGTGAAGCTGCACCTGCGCTACGGCATGCTGCTGTTCATCGCCTCGGAAGTGATGTTCTTCGTCGCCTGGTTCTGGGCCTATTTCAATTCGGCGATTTTCTTCAACGATGTCGGCATTGGCAGCTGGCCGCCCGCCGGAATCACCACGCTAGACCCCTGGCACTTCCCGCTGCTGAATACGCTGATCCTCCTGACCTCGGGCACCACGGTGACCTGGGCCCATCACGCCATCCAGACCGGCGACCGCAAGGGTGCCATCCAGGGCCTGGCGCTGACGGTTGCGCTGGGGCTTTCCTTCACCTGCGTGCAGGCCTGGGAATACGCCCACGCCCCCTTCACCTTCGGCATGAACCACCTGGCGATGATGCCCTTCACCGATCCGGCCCATGTCGACCTGGCCGCCGGCGCGGGCAATTTCGACGCCATCTATGGCTCGACCTTCTTCATGGCGACCGGCTTTCACGGCTTCCACGTGATCGTCGGCACGATCTTCCTGATCGTCTGCCTGTTCCGCGCCATCCAGGGCCACTTCACCCCCACCCGCCATTTCGGCTTCGAGGCGGCGGCCTGGTACTGGCACTTCGTCGACGTGGTGTGGCTGTTCCTGTTCGCCTGCATTTACGTGTGGGGCCAGGGACCGGTCTCGGTGGGCTAGTCTTTTGCCCGTCCACGGCGTCGCGCGGTCGCTCATGGGCGTCTTGCCCACATCGCTCCCGCGCTCCTGGTGGACCGGCCAAACTGCCGTCGCCCTGTGAGAGTTGCATGACGACGCCCAACACCGCCAAAGCCATATTCCTCGGCCTCTGTCCGCGTTGCGGGCAGGGGCCGTTGTTCAGCGGCTATATCGCGGTGCGCCCGAACTGCCCGTCCTGCGGGCTTGACTATGCGATCTTCGATCCCGGCGACGGGCCGGCGGTATTCGGCATCCTGATCGTGGGCGCCATCGTCTGCGGCCTGGCGCTGTGGGTGGAATTCACCTTCCAGCCGCCGCTTTGGGTGCATGCGGCCCTGTGGGTGCCGCTGATCGTGATCCTGACCGCGATCTTCCTGCGCCTGTCCAAATCGGCGCTGCTGGTACTGCAATACAGGCACAAGGCGGGCGAAGGCCGGCTGGGATGACTTTCCGTCCCTATCCGGGCCTGACCTTCGCCTGCGCCATTCTGTTTGCCATCCTGTGCGGCCTGGGCGTGTGGCAGCTTGAGCGCCTGCAATGGAAGCTGGCACTGATCGCGCGGGTGAACGGCCACATGATGGCGGCACCCGTGCCGCTGGACCGCGTGATGGCCATGAACCCCGACGAGGCCCAATACCGCCGCGTCACCATCACCGGCCGCTTCGATCATGCCCGCGAGGCCTATGTCTTCGGCACCGATGTCGATGGCGATCCGGCCTATCATGTGCTTACCCCCTTCCACACGGATGATGGCCGCTGGCTGATGGTGGACCGGGGCATCGTGCCCAGGGAAAAGCTGGCTCCGGCCAGCCGCGCCGCCGGCAATCCGGGCGCGTGGACCAGCGTCACCGGGGTCTGGCGCAGGCCGGATGGTCCGGGCCTCTTCACCCCGCGGCCGGACCTGAAGCATCGCGTCTGGTATTCCCGCGACGTGAAGGCTATCGCGGCCGCCGACCATCTCAGCCTGGCCGCTCCCGAACTGGTCGAGGCCGACGCCACACCAAATCCCGGCGGCTGGCCGAAGGGTGGGCAGACAGTGGTGACATTCCGCAACCAGCACTTGTCCTATGCCGTCACCTGGTTCGGGCTGGCCGCCGGGCTGGTGGGCGTCTGGTTGGCCTACCACATTTCCAAGGGCAGGATTTCCCGCAAATAGGCGGAAAATCGGCGGGCGATTGTGGTAGCCCCGGGGGCCTGCGGGGCCCTATAAGAGCCGCCCGAAAGGCTTTCTTGTCGTGAATTTCATCTCAACACGGGGCGGCGCGCCGCGCGCGTCCTTTGCCGAAGTCCTGCTGGCGGGCCTTGCGCCCGATGGCGGGTTGTACCTGCCGGAAAGCTGGCCGCAGTTCTCGCCGGACGAAATCGCCGCTTTCAAGGGCCTTGCCTGGAACGAGGCCGCCTTCCGCGTGCTGTCGCGCTTCACCGATGGCTCCTTCGCCGAGGCGGAATTGCGCGAGGCCATCGCGGCCGCCTATGCCGGGTTTGACGCGCGGCCCCGGCCGCAGGGTTGGCGGCAGAACACGCCGCCCGCGCGCGACATCGTCCCCCTGGTGGAGATCGGCAAGGGCCAGTATCTGCTGGAGCTGTTCCACGGCCCCACCCTGGCGTTCAAGGACATCGCGCTGCAGATCCTGGGGCAGCTTTTTGCCCGCGCGCTGGCGCGGCGGGGCGGGCGTGCCACCGTGGTGGCGGCGACCAGCGGCGACACCGGATCGGCGGCGATCGCCGCGCTGGGGGGCCTTCCCAACATCGACGTCTTCGTGATGCATCCCAAAGGCCGCGTCAGCGACGTGCAGCGGCTGCAGATGACCACCAGCGCCCATGCCAATGTGCACAATATCGCGCTGGAAGGCAGCTTCGACGACGCCCAATCCATCGTGAAGGCGCTGTTCGCCGACGCGGACTTTGCGCGCGATGTATCGCTGACCGCGGTCAATTCCATCAACTTCGCCCGCATTGCGGCGCAGAGCGTTTATTATTTCACAGCCGCGGCGGCGCTGGGCGTTCCTGTCACCTTCGTGGTGCCCACCGGCAATTTCGGCGACGTCTTCGCCGGCGAGGCGGCGATGCGCATGGGACTTCCCATCCAGAAGCTGGTCATCGCCACCAATGCCAACGACATCCTGGTGCGCGCGCTGAACGAGGGGGTTTATGCGCCCGGCCCCAGCCACGCCACGCTCAGCCCCTCGATGGACATCCAGGTGGCGTCGAACTTCGAGCGCGCGCTGTTCGAGGCGTCTGGCCGCGATGCGGACTGGACGGCTGCCGCCATGGCCGATTTCGCCCGCACCAGGCGGCTGGCGCTGCCAAGTGCGGTGCTGCAATCCCTGCGCGACCGCTACAGCGCTTTCGCCTTCGACGACGCCGCAACCCTTGCCACCATCGCGGCGGTGAAGTCCGAGACCGGCCGCATCCTGGACCCCCACACGGCGGTGGCCGCCGCGGCCGGGCGGCTGATCGGGCCCAGACTGGCCGAGGCCGGAACCGGTGCCGCCGTGATCCTTGCGACCGCCCATCCCGCCAAGTTCCCGGACGCCGTGGCCAAGGCCACCGGCGCGCCGCCGCCGGTTCCCCCGCGCCTGGCCGCCCTTAAGACCTTGCCGGAACGCATGGAAATCCTACCGGCCAATGCTGTTTTGATTAAGCGTTTCATCTCTTCTAGACTGACCCCATGAGCCCAGAAATATCCAGTCTTTCCAATGGATTGACCGTCGTGACGGACTCGATGCCGGGGCTGGAAAGCGCAGCCGTCGGCGTCTGGGTCAATACCGGCACGCGCAACGAGACGCCGCCCCAGATGGGCATCTCGCATATGCTCGAGCACATGGCGTTCAAAGGCACCCTGCGCCGCAGCGCGCGGCAGATCGCCGAGGAGATAGAGGCGGTGGGCGGCATCCTCAACGCCTATACCAGCCGCGAGCAGACCGCCTTCCATGCCCGCGTGCTGAAGAACGATGTGCCGGTGGCGTTGGACATCATCGCCGACATACTCACCCGTCCGACCTTCGAGCCGGGCGAACTGGAACGCGAGCGCCAGGTCGTGCTGCAGGAGCTGGGCCAGGCGCGCGACACGCCCGACGACATCATCTTCGATCACTTGCAGAACGCCATGTTCCAGGATCAGCCGATGGGCTGGTCGATCCTTGGCGAGGACGCAACGGTCAGCGCCTTTTCGGCCGACATGCTGCGCGACTATATGACAACCAATTATCGCGCCGGCGGCATGACGCTGGTCGCTTCGGGCGCGGTCGAGCATGGCGCGATGGTCAGGTTGGCCGAAGACCTGTTCGGCGAGCTGAAGAGCGGCGCGATCCCGCCGCCGCCCGCCGCGCGCTATACCGGCGGCGAATTCCGCCAGGACACGGATCTGGAGCAGGCGCATCTGGCCTTCGCGCTTCCGGGCCTTGCCAATGCCGATCCGGATTTCTTCATCGGCCAGGTCTACGCCACCGCGCTGGGCGGGGGCACCTCTTCGCGCCTGTTCCAGGAGGCGCGCGAGAAGCGCGGCCTGTGCTATTCCATCTATGCCTTTGCCAACGGCTTCCAGGACAGCGGCTTTCTGGGCATCTATGCGGGCACGGGCGAAAAGGAAGCCGGAGAGATCGCCGCCGTCGTCGCCGGCGAGATGCAGGCCATCGCCGGCAACCTGACCGAAGCGGAAGTCTCGCGCGCCCGCGCCCAGATCAAGGTATCGCTGCTGATGGGGCTTGAGCGGCCCGGCACGCGTTCCGAGCAGATTGCCTGCCAGCTGTTCGCGCTGGGCCGCCTGCAGAGCCCGGCCGAGATCGTCGCCCAGCTCGATTCCATCGATGCCGCCCAGGTGCGCCGTTATGCGGCCGGGGTGATGCAGTCCGTTCCCGCCATGGCCGCCATCGGCCCCGTGGCGCGGCTGGAAAGCCATGCGCGGTTCGCCGGCCGGTTCAGCGGTGCCGCCCTGCCAAGCGCGGCGGAATGATGGTCAAGGCCGCGCTCGCCAAGACAGGCCCCATCGCTTTCATGCGCGGTCTGACCTTTCCGGGCGGCCAGCAGCCTGTGATCCATGGCGAGGGCATCTATCTGCGCTACCCGCGCATCGGCGACTATGCCGCCTGGGCCAGGCTGCGCGGCGAAAGCCGCGAATTCCTGATACCGTGGGAGCCGGTGTGGGCCGATGACGAATTGACGCGCGGCTCTTTCCGCCGCCGCATCAAGCGCTATCAGAAGGAGACGCGGCTGGATTCGGCCTATGTCTTCTTCGTGTTGCGCGAGAGCGACGATGCGTTGCTTGGAGGCTGCACCTTGTCGAATGTTCGTCGCGGCGTCACGCAATGCTGCACGCTGGGCTACTGGATCGGGCAGAAATTCGCGCGCCAGGGCTATATGACCGCGGCGGTAAAGGCGCTGATACCCTTCGTGTTCCGCACGCTGGGCCTGCACCGCATCGAGGCGGCGTGCCTGGTGGAAAACGAAGCGTCCAAGGGCCTTCTGGCGCGCGCCGGTTTTCGCGAGGAAGGGCTGGCGCGCCGCTATCTGATGATCAACGGCCAATGGGCCGATCATCTTCTATTTGCTTTGCTCAAGGAAGAAGCGCAGCTAGGTTAGCCGTTCCGGCCCCCTTCGGGGCGCCGTGCCTTTCGGCCCAGATTGCGAGATTGATGAAGACAGCACGCCTTACCGCCCTGTTCTGCGCTGCGTTTTTTGCGCTTCTTTGCGCATCCCTGCCGGCGGCGCCGGCCTTGGCAGACGCCCCTTCGGTGAATTTCGGCAGCAGCGACAACGTCCTGACGCTCAAGACCGGGCTGACGCCCTATCACGCGCCCGGCCGCACGAGCGAGGAAGACGGCTCGGTCTGGTACCTGCTGCAGGTCACCAACGATTCAGTGCGCCCGGCCACGCGCGTCCTGCTGGCGGGCCAGCCGCCGCGCATGGCGCTGTCGCTGCTGCCCCATCGCACGCGCCCCGCGATCCTGGCGGTGGCCAGTTCCGATTCCGGCACAATGGTGGAAACCGCCACCGCCTATGGCCATCGCGCCTGGCGCGTGATCGTGCCGCCCGTCACCACGGTCAGTCTTGCCATCCGCGTGGGCAATGCCGCCACGCCGCCCGCGCTGTTCGCCTGGACCGAACCGGCGCTGGCCTCGCACAACCGCCAGCTTGCCGTCTTCATCACCGGGGTGGCGGCGCTGATCGGGGCTGCTGCCCTGATCATGGGCGGGCTTGCGGTGCTGATCGGCCATGCCGCGCCCCGCTGGGTGGCGGTGACGCTGCTGCTTCTGCTGTTCAGCTGGCTGTCGGGCACCGGCATGTTCGATGCCAGCCTTGCCACCCCCATTGGCGGACCTTACGGCCTCTCGGCGTTCCTGACGATGCTGGCGCTGGCGGCGGGCGCGCGGCTGGCCAATGCCATCATTCCGGTGCGCGACACCTGGCCGAAATACGAGAAGCTGTTCCATCGCGTGCTCTATGGCCTGATCGGCCTTGGCGCGCTGGCCTATCTGGGCCTTCCCGCCGCCACGCTGCTGACCGACATCGCCATCGTGCTGGGCTCGCTCGCGGTGGCCGCCTATCTGATCATCTGGGGCCGCAAGGGTCACAAGGCGGCACAGGTGATTGCCCCCAGCGCCGCCGCCTTCGCGCTGGTGGCCCTGGCCGCCGCAGTCACCGCGGTGGGCGGACTGGGCGAGAGCCTGACGGGCCCGGCCGCCACCGGCGGCTTCGCCGCGGCCGGCGCGATCCTCCTGGCGCTGGCGGTGATCGCCAGCGAGGAGATTGCGGTGCTGCCCTTCCTGCACGGCTCCCATGCCGCGCGGCTTCTGGAAGCCCAGGCCGACGACAAGATGCCCTTCGACCCGGCCACGCCCGCCAAGTCGCTGGCGCTGGCGGCCATCGGCGCGGCGCACCAGGGCGTCTTCAACCTGGACTTCCGCGCCGGTCTTCTGACCCTGTCGCCGGAGGCGGCGCAGATGGTGGGCCTGTCGGCGCGCGAGACGACCATCTCCCACTCGGACTGGATCGCGCTGGTCCATCCCGACGACCGCGAGGTCTATAATCGCGCGCTGGAGGAATACCGGCACCGTTCGGGCCTGGCCTTCCGCCTGGAATTCCGGACCCGACAGAACGCCTCGGCGAAGGACGGCCCCTATCGCTGGCTGGAGCTGCGCGCAACCATCGTGACGGAAGAGGATGTGCCGTCCGATTGCCTGGGCCTTCTGTCCGACATCACCCAGCGCAAGGAAGGCGAATTCGCGCGCGAGATGGAAGATGCCGAACGGATGCGCGATGCGGCGCTGCCGCGTGATGCGCTGACCGGGCTGGGCAACCGCGTGGCGCTGATGAGGGCGCTCGATGGCCTGGGCCAGGGCTTTGACGGGGCGCTGTTCGCGCTGCTGGATATCGACCGCTTCAAGGCCATCCATGCCAGCCTGGGCGATGCGGGCGCCGACACGATTCTCAAACAGGTGGCGGGCCGGTTGGAAGGCATGCGCCAGGAAGCGCAGCTTTTTCGCGTCGGCGGCGACAGCTTCGCGCTGCTCTTCGCCGGCGTGCGCCGCGAGCCTCTTTCCATCGGCAATGCCCTGACCGAGGCGCTGGCCGCGCCCTATCGGGCCGACGAGCGCGACGTCTTCGCGCCCTGCAGCGTGGGGCTGGCGCTGGGCAGCGAGAGCGAAGACCCCTTTGCCCTGATCAAGAATGCCGAATTGGCGCTGCTCGCGGCCAAGCGGCAGGGCGGTGCCTGCGCCAGGCTCTACACCAGCGATCTGGAGACGTCGGCGCCCGGCGATTCGGTGGCGCTGGAAAGCGAACTGCGCCACGCGCTGGCGTCGGGGCAGATCGAAGTCTTCTACCAGCCCATCATCCGGCTGGCAGACCGCAGCGTGGCCGGGTTCGAGGCGCTGCTGCGCTGGCAGCATCCGGTGAAAGGGTCGATTTCGCCCGCCGATTTCATTCACCATTGCGAGGAGACCGGCCTGATCGTGGCGCTTGGCCGCTTTGCGCTGGAGCGGGCCGCCGCCGACCTGGTGCGCTGGCAGCGCTATTTCCCCTTGCGGCCGCCCTTGTTCGTCAGCGTCAACCTCTCGCGCCGCCAGCTCAAGGATTCCGGATTCGAGGCCATGCTGCGCGCCGTGCTGGTGGGCAGCGGCATCGCCGAGGGCACGCTGAGCCTTGAGATCACCGAAAGCGCGGTGGCGGGCGATGCGCGCATGTCCCAGGCGCTGGAACGCATCCGCAAATTGGGCGCCGGCCTGTCGCTGGACGATTTCGGCACCGGCGCCTCCGCGCTCAGCGAGCTGCACAGCCTGCCGGTCGATACTGTCAAGATCGACAAGAGCTTCCTGGCGCGCCGGACGGCGGACACGGCGGGCGGCACCGGGAACGAGGGCGAGGTCATGCTGACCTCGATCGTGGGCATGGCCCATGACCTCAATCGCGCGGTGGTGGTGGAGGGGATCGAGAGCGAGGGCGATGCCCAGTTCCTGGACCGCCTGGGCTGCGAATTCGGCCAGGGCTATTTCTTTTCTCCCGCGCTCGATGCCCCGGGGGTGCTGGACTATATCGCGCGTCACTACAATATTGGCGCCACCACCGAAACGGGCTGAACCAAACGGGCCTTGCGAAGGGGCCCAATCCCACGGAGAGCATGATGACGATCAAAGCCGGCGACAAGATTCCATCCGTCACCCTGATGGAGATGCAGGACGGCAAGCCCACCCCGGTCAAGACGGACGATTTCTTCAAGGGCCGCCGCGTCGCCCTGTTCGCGCTGCCCGGCGCCTTCACGCCCACCTGCTCGGCCAAGCATGTGCCGGGCTTCGTCGCCAATTACGATGCCCTGAGGGCCAAGGGCGTGGACGCCATCGCCTGCCTGTCCGTGAACGACGCTTTCGTGATGGGCGCCTGGGGCAAGGACCAGAATTCCGGCGGCAAGGTCCATATGCTGGCCGACGGCAATGGCGAATTCACCGATGCCGTGGGCCTAGTGATGGATGGCACCAAATTCGGCATGGGCAAGCGCAGCCAGCGCTATTCCATGATCGTCGAGGACGGGGTGGTAAAGAGCCTGAACATCGAAGAGCCCGGCGCCTTCGAGGTATCCAGCGCCGAACACATGCTGGGCCAGCTTTAGGTCCCCGGAGAAGATCTCCTTATCCTTGGCTTGTCGAAGCATGAGGACACTCCTCACGCTTCGACGGGCTCAGGATGAGGAGCGGGGTTTTGGTCCAGGTATCGCCGAACGCGCCAGCCTGTCCGCGCGCTCGTTCTCGTCATGGCCGGAATGGCCGCGCACCCAGACCCATTTGATCTGGTGGCCCTCCATCGCCGCGTCCAGGGCGCGCCACAGATCTTCGTTCTTCACCGGCTTCCTGTCGGCGGTTTTCCAGCCGCGCGTCTTCCAGCCCTTCAGCCATTGCGAGGCGCCGTCCATCACATAGCGGGAATCGGTATGGATGGTGACCGGCCCCTTGCGCTTGAGCGCGTTCAGCCCCTCGATCACCGCCGTCAGCTCCATGCGGTTGTTGGTGGTGGCGGAGTCGCCGCCCCACAATTCCTTTTCCTGGCCGTTATAGCGCAGGATCGCGGCCCAGCCGCCGGGACCGGGATTTCCCGAACAGGCGCCGTCGGTGAAGATATCGATCACAATCCATATTCCCCGGCATGGCGCACCTTGCGGTGAAAGCGCAGCTTGCGGGAATATTCCCGCGGGTCCTTGGGCCGGACCAGCCAGCTTTCGTCATGATTGATCCAGTCATAGGTGCGCGTCAGCAGGAAGCGCAGCGCTGCGCCCTGCATCAGAACCGGCAGGGCATCGGCCTCCGCCTCGCTGATCGGCCGGTGTCCGCGATAGGCGGCGATCAGCGCCTTGCCCTTGGTGATGTTGTAGCTGCCGTCCATCTCGAAGCACCAGCTGTTCAGCATCACCGCCAGGTCATAGGCATAAAAATCGTTGCAGGCGAAATAGAAGTCGATCACCCCGGACACATCGTCCTTCATGAACAGGACATTGTCGGGAAAAAGATCGGCATGGATCACGCCGGCCGGCAGGTCCCCGGGCCAGCGCGCCTCTGCCTCGGCTAGGCTGTCGGCGATCAGCCCCGTCAGCCCGTCCTCCACGCTGTCGGCATCGCCGATCGCCTCGGCCAGCGGTCGCCAGCCGGCCAGGCCCAGCGCGTTGCGGCGGGTGAGGGCAAAGCCTTCGCCCGCCCGGTGCAGGTCGGCCAGCACCGCGCCGGCGGCGGCGCAGTGGGCCACGCCCGGCCGGCGCAGCGAAACGCCGGTAAGAAAGGTCAGGATCGCCGCCGACCGCCGGTTCAGGGTCACAAGCTGGCGCCCGTCGCGGGTTCTGACGGGCAGGGGGCAGGCGATGCCCCGCCGCGCCATGTGCTCCATCAGCCCCAGGAAGAAGGGCAGGTCCGTGTCGGCCACGCGTTTTTCATACAGGGTCAGGATGAAGGCGCCGCGGTCGGTCTGCAGGTAGAAATTGGAGTTCTCCACGCCCTCGGCGATGCCCTTGAAGGACAGGGGCATGCCGATGTCGTAGAGCGCCAGAAGCTGCTCCAGATCCTCGAAACTGACATCGGTATAGACGGCCATGGCCGCTGGTCCCCGCCCTTCTTTCAATCCCCCGCGGGCTTGGCTAAAGTCCGCCGCCCGAAGCTGGCGGGCCGAGAAGTCGGCCGGGTGCGCCAAAATGTCAAGCATTGGCATTGGGTTGGCGCGGGCCATAGTTTAGCGAAAGCCTGAATTGCGATGAGTCTGCGTCCAATCCGTTTTGCCGCCGTCCTGGCCACCCCGGTCCTGCTTTGGGGCTGCAGCAGCCAGATCGCAATCTGCCCGGTGGCCGCCATCCTGGCCGACACCGCCACCATGACGACGTTCAGGCCCGGCACCACGCCCGATCCCGCCAACGAGCTTTACACGGTCCAGCTGGTCAATGCCGAGACCGACTGCAGCTACAACCGCCGCGAAGGCACCACCAGCTCCAACCTGACGCTGACCTTCCATGCCACGCGCCCGCCCAGCGCCCAGGCCGCCACCTATTCGGTGCCCTATTTCGTGGTGGTGAACGAGAACGCCAAGCTCTACGACAAGAAGAATTACACGCTGCGCTTCTCCTTCGCGCGGGGCGCGATCAGCGCGGACATCAAGCAGTCGCCCGACGATGTCGAGATCAAGATCGCCAACGGCAAGCTGCCCTGGAATTACCAGCTTCTGTCGGGCCTGCAGGTGACGGCCGAGCAGATGGCCTACAACAAGAAGATGGGCCGCTACCTGCCATGACCTCGCTGGTGGCGGCGCTTTCGCGCCTGGCGGGCCAGGCCTTCGCCGCGGAAGGGCTTTCGGAAGATTTCGGCCAGGTGCAGGTCTCGGACCGGCCCGATCTGGCGCAGTTCCAGTGCAACGGCGCGCTGGTGGCGGCGAAGGCTGCGAGGGCAAATCCCCGCGCCGTCGCGGAGAAGATCGCCGCCCGGCTGAAGGCCGAGGCCATATTCTCGCAGGTCGAGATCGCCGGGCCCGGATTCATCAATCTCAGCCTCACCGACGCGGCGCTGGACGGCCATGTGGGCGCGCTGGCGGCCGATCCGCTGCTGGGTGCTCCCGAGACCGGCTCCGGCAGGACGGTGGTGATCGATTTCGGCGGCCCCAATATCGCCAAGCCCATGCATGTGGGGCATCTGCGCTCTTCCATCATCGGTGACTGCCTGCAGCGGCTCTATCGCGCCAATGGCTGGCATGTGGTCAGCGACGTACATCTGGGCGACTGGGGCCTGCAGATGGGCCAGCTGATCAGCCAGATCGAGCTGGACGGCATCGCGCCCATCTATTTCGATGCCAATTTTGCCGGTCCGTACCCGGAACAATCTCCGGTCAGCATGGACGACCTGGAAACGCTTTATCCGCGCGCCTCGGCGGCCTGCAAGGCCGATCCCGCGCGGCAGGAAGCGGCACGCCGCGCCACCGTCGATCTTCAGGCCGGCCGGCCCGGCTATCGCGCGCTGTGGCGCCATTTCGTCAAGGTCTCGGAAATGGGGCTGGAACGGGAGTTCGGCGCCCTGGGGGTGAAGTTCGACCTGTGGAAGGGCGAATCCAGCGTCGACGCCCTGATCCCGCAGATGCTGGAAGACCTGAAGGCGCGCGGTTTGGCCGAAATGAGCGAAGGCGCGCTGGTCGTGCCGGTTGCGCGCGGGGACGACAAGAAGCCGCTGCCGCCGCTGATCCTGGTCAAATCCGAGGGCGGGGTGCTCTATGGCACCACCGACCTGGCCACGATCATCGAGCGGGTGCGCGAACAGGATCCCGACCTGATCCTCTATGTGGTCGACCACCGCCAGCACGGCCATTTCGAACAGGTGTTCCGCGCCGCCATCAAGGCCGGTTATCAGGGCCGTGCCGAACTGGAACATGTCGGCTATGGCACCATGAACGGGGCCGACGGCAAGCCGTTCAAGACCCGCGCCGGCGGGGTGATGAAGCTGCACGACCTGATCGGCATGGCCACCGGCGAGGCCGCCCGGCGCCTGGCCGAGGCGGGCATCGGCGCCGACTATCCCGAGGAGGAGCGGGCCGAGATCGCCCGCAAGGTGGGCATCGCCACCATCAAGTTCGCCGACCTTTCCAACCACCGCAGCACGGACTACGTCTTTGATCTGGAGCGTTTTTCCCGCTTCGAGGGCAAGACCGGCCCCTATCTCCAGTATGCGGCGGTCCGCATCCAGTCGATCCTGCGCAAGGCCCGCGGGCAGGGCGACGCCCCTTCCGTTCCGGCCATCCATTCACCCGAAGAGCGCGCCCTGGTCCTGCAGCTTCTGGGGATTGGCGCGGTGATGGCGACGGCCGAGGCTGGGCGCGCTCCGCATCTTTTGTGCGAATATGCATTCGCCCTGGCCCAGAACTTCAGCCGCTTCTATGGCGCCCATCACATCCTGTCCGAATCGGACGCAGGGCTGCGGGCCTCCCGCCTGGGGCTGTGCGCCCTGGTCCTGGCGGCGATGACCCGGGTGCTGGACCTTCTGGGGATCGAGATACCCGAAAGGATGTGAATAGCTTTGGGGGCGCCCTCCTGCCTCAGGGGGGCCGAATTGACTCCCCAAGGGCCCTCTTTATGATGCTTTGCAACAGGGCCGCCCGCCGTGAGGCGCGCGAACCTGGCCAGCACACGATCCCACGCGGGAGAGACCCGGACCGAAGCAAACAGCCAAGGCCGGGCGCCGAAGGAGCAACCGCCCCGGAAACTCTCAGGCAAAAGGACCGCGATCGGGTGATGAACTTCTGGAAAGCGGCGGCGCCTTGGCGACGCCCACCGAAGGGGTAATCCGGTCCGCCATCCTGGCGCGGCGCGGGGAAATCTCTCAGGTCCGGTGACAGAGGGGCCGCGCTTCCCGAGCGGGAAGCGTGGAATCCAGCATCGGGACCGTATGACCTATTCGACAGAGACGTTGCAACGTACGCCGCTTCATGCGCTGCACTTGGAGCTGGGCGGCAAGATGGTGCCATTCGCCGGCTATGAAATGCCGGTGCAGTACCGGGCCGGCATCCTGAAGGAACATCTGCACACAAGGCAGAAGGCGGGGCTGTTCGATGTCTCGCATATGGGCCAGGCGTTCCTGGCCGGTGATACCGCCGCGCTGGAAACGCTGACCCCCGCCGATGTGGCGGGCCTGAAGGAAGGCATGCAGCGCTATGGCCTGCTGCTGACCGGGGCGGGCACCATCAAGGACGATTTCATGTTCTCGCGCCTTGCCGGCGAGAAGGACCTTTATCTCGTCGTCAATGCCGGGACCAAGGACGGCGACTTTGCCTATATCGCGGAAAAGCTGGCCGGCGCCGCTACACTGATAAAGCGCCCCGACCGGGCGCTTCTGGCACTGCAGGGTCCCATGGCAGCGGAAGTTCTGGAACGCCACTCACCGGGAATCTCCGACCTCACCTTCATGAAGGTGGTGCGCGCCACCGTGGCCGGAGCCCCGGCCATCATCAGCCGCACCGGCTATACCGGCGAGGACGGCTTTGAGATTTCCATCGAGGGCGCCGATGCCGAGCGCGTCGCCCGCGCGCTTTTGGGCGAGGAGGAAGTCCTGCCCATCGGGCTTGGTGCGCGCGACAGCCTGAGGCTGGAAGCCGGCCTGTGCCTTTACGGCCATGACATCGACGAGAGCACCGATCCGGTGGAAGCCGACCTGGTCTGGTCCATCGGCAAGCGCCGCAAGCTGGAGCCGACTTTTCCGAACGGCGCCAGGATCATGGACAAGGTGGTGAACGGCACTGCCAGGAAGCGCGTCGGCATCCGCCCTGACGGCCGCGCGCCGGCGCGCGAAGGCACCGAGATCGCGGACAAGTCAGGCCGGATTATCGGCCGCGTCACCTCCGGCGGATTCGGCCCCAGCCTGAACGCGCCCGTTGCCATGGGCTATGTCGAAAGCGGATTTGCCGCCGACGGCACCGCCATCGACCTGATCGTGCGCGGCACCGCCATGCCCGCCACCGTCGTTCCCATGCCCTTTGTTCCTCACAATTACCGCCGTCCGAAACAGGTCTCCAAGGAGCTTTAAATGAGCGAAGTCCGTTATACCGATCAGCACGAATGGATTCGCCTGGACGGCGATGAGGCCACGGTGGGCATCACCAAATATGCTGCCGAAGCCCTGGGCGATGTCGTGTTCGTCGAGGTGCCCCAGGTCGGCAAGGCCGTGAAGGCGGGCGGCGAGGCGGCGGTGGTGGAAAGCGTGAAGGCCGCCAGCGACATCTATGCGCCCGCTTCGGGCACCGTCAGCGCCGCCAATGACGCGCTGGCCGCCGAGCCGTCGAAGGTCAACGACGATCCGGAAGGCGGGGGCTGGTTCTTCAAACTGAAGGACGTCAGCATGGACGAGTTCGGCAAGTTGATGGACGAGGGCACCTACAAGAAGTTTCTGGAGACCCTCTAATGCGTTATCTCCCGCTCACCCCGGACGACCGCCGCGCCATGCTGGCGAAGATCGGCGCTGCCGATGTCGACGCGCTTTATCGCGACGTGCCGGCATCGGCCATCGTGGGGCTGTCCGCCTTCGGCCTGCCGGACACGCAGGGCGAGATGGAGGTGGAGCGGGCGCTGTCGAAACTGGCGGCGAAGAACAGTGCGGCTGGCGCGGTGCCCTTCTTCTGCGGCGCGGGCGCCTACAAGCACCACGTCCCCGCCTCGGTGGATCACCTGATCCAGCGCAGCGAGTTCCTGACCAGCTATACGCCCTATCAGCCGGAAATCGCCCAGGGCACGCTGCAGTATCTGTTCGAATTCCAGACCCAGGTGGCGCTCCTGACCGGCATGGAGGTGGCGAACGCCTCGCTCTATGACGGTTCCACCGCGACCGCCGAGGCGGTGATGATGGCCCAGCGCGTCACGCGGCGCGGCAAGGCGATCCTGTCGGGCGGCCTGCATCCGCATTATGCCGAGACGGTGGAAACGGTGGCGGGCCTGGCCGGCAAGATCGCGCGCGCGCCCGTCACGCCGGGCAAGGCGGAGGACATTGCCGCCCTGATCGACGATGAAACCGCCTGCGTGGTGGTGCAGTCGCCGGATGTGTTCGGCCTGATCCGCGACCTTCGCCCAATCGCCGAAGCCGCCCATGCCAAAGGCGCGCTGCTGGTGGCGGTTGTGACCGAAGCGGTGTCGCTGGGCCTCATCGAGCCGCCCGGCGCGCAAGGCGCGGACATCGTGGCGGCGGAAGGACAGTCCATCGGCAACGGCCTGAATTTCGGCGGACCCTATGTGGGCCTGTTCGCCACGCGCGAGAAATTCCTGCGCCAGATGCCCGGGCGCCTGACCGGCGAGACGGTGGATGCCGAAGGCCGCCGCGGCTTTGTGCTGACGCTTTCGACGCGCGAGCAGCACATCCGCCGTGAAAAGGCGACCAGCAATATCTGCACCAATTCGGGCCTGTGTACCCTGGCCTTCACCATCCATCTGTCGCTGCTGGGCGAGGAAGGGCTGACCCGCCTGGCGCGGCTGAACCACGCCAAAGCCTCCGCGCTGGCCGACCGGCTGGCGGCGCTGCCGGGCGTGGAGCTGGTGACGGACAGCTTCTTCAACGAATTCACCGTCCGCCTGCCCGGGGCCGCCGTCCCGGTGGTGGAGGCGCTGGCGCAGAAGGGCGTGATCGCGGGCGTTCCGGCCGCACGCCTGATGCCGCACGAGCCGGCGGCGGAAAACCTGCTGATCGTGGCGGCTACCGAATGCGTCAGCGACAGCGACGCCGACGCGCTGGTGAGCGCCCTGAACGGAGCGTTGGCGTGAGCCGGAGCGACCAGAAAAAGGAACCCCTGTGATGAGCATGAACAACCAGGGCCGCCCCACCTCGCTTGACGGCGTCGAGAACCGCCGGCGCACCGTCGCTCCCGGCACGGTTTCGCCGGAAGAGATGGCCACCATCTCCGGCGACCGCGGCCTGGACCATGAAGAAAAGCTGATCTTCGAACTGGATCATGGCGCCGTTGGCGTTGACATTGCCGATGTGCAGATTTCGGGCGACCGGCTGGGCGGCATGCGCCGCAGCACCGCCATCGGCCTTCCCGGCCTCAGCGAACCGGAAGTGGTGCGCCACTATGTGCGCCTGTCGCGGAAGAACTATGCCATCGACAGCGGGCTCTATCCGCTGGGCTCCTGCACGATGAAGCATAATCCGCGCCTGAATGAGAAGATGGCGCGGCTGCCCGGCTTCGGCGACCTGCATCCGCTGGCGCCGCAGTCCACCACCCAGGGCGCGCTGGAGCTGATCGCCCAGCTGATGAACTGGCTGGAGCAGCTGACCGGCATGCCGGCGGTGGCGATGTCGCCCAAGGCTGGCGCGCATGGCGAATTGTGCGGCCTTCTGGCGATCCGCGCCGCCATCGCCGCGCGCGGCGAAACGCGCACCCGGGTGCTGGTGCCGGAATCGGCGCACGGCACCAATCCCGCAACGGCAGCCTTCGCCGGCTTCACCGTCGATTCCGTCCCCGGCAAGCCCGACGGGCGCGTGGATGGCGAGGCGCTGAAGGCCAAGCTGGGGCCCGATGTGGCGGCCATCATGCTGACCAATCCCAACACCTGCGGCCTGTTCGAAGGCGAGATCGTCGAGATCGCCAGGGCGGTGCATGACGCGGGTGCCTATTTCTATTGCGACGGCGCCAACTTCAACGCCATCGCGGGGCGGGTGCGGCCGGGCGATCTGGGCATCGACGCCATGCACATCAACCTGCACAAGACGTTCTCCACCCCGCATGGCGGCGGCGGGCCGGGCGCCGGTCCGGTGGTGCTGTCCGACCGGCTGGCGGCGTTCGCGCCGCTGCCGCTGCTGGTGGCGGACAAGGCGGGCCTGCGCCTGGTCGAGGACCGCGCCGAATTGCCCGAAGGCGCCCAGCCCTTTGGCCGCATGTGCGCCTTCCACGGCCAGATGGGCATGTTCGTGCGCGCGCTGGCCTATATGCTCTCCCATGGCCGCGACGGCGTGCGCCAGGCGTCGGAAGATGCCGTGCTGTCGGCCAATTACATCCTTGCTTCGCTCAAGGATGTGATGAGCGCGCCCTTCGGCGACGGCCCCTGCATGCACGAGGCGCTGTTCGACGACAGCTTCCTGGAAAACACGGGCGTGACCACGCTGGACTTCGCCAAGGCAATGATCGACGAGGGCTATCACCCCATGACCATGTACTTCCCGCTGGTAGTGCATGGCGCCATGCTGATCGAGCCGACCGAAAGCGAAAGCAAGGAGTCGCTGGACCGCTTCATCCATGTGCTGCGCGAACTGGCGCTGGAGGCCAAGGCGGGCAGGACCGAGCGCTTCGCCGGCGCGCCGCGTCTTGCGCCGCGCCGCCGCCTGGACGAAACCGCGGCGGCCCGAAAGCCCGTGCTGCGCTGGAAGAAGCCGGACGAACTCAAGCAGGCGGCGGAATAATCCGCGACACGGCAAAAGAAAAATGCCCGGGTCGTCCCGGGCATTTTCGTTTCAGTAGAAGGCGCCGTAGATCACGTCTTCCACACGGCGCGTCCGCACATTGACCAGCAGCAGGTCAGGCCCATAGCGAACCCAGCGGCGGCCGGGCGGCGGCGGCGCAACGCCCAGAAGCCGCCAGTCGTCGAAGTAATAGAGCGACGACAGGAACAGTGCCGGCAGGAACGCACCTGCCGTCCAGCGGCGATAGGCGTAGCCTCGGGGATAGCGGAAGGCCGGCCCACGGTAGCGGTTGTAATAGCGCCCCCTCCAGGAGAATTGCGGCGGGCGCTGGGGCGGCCGGTATTGGGGTGGCCGTGGCCCGGGCCCCGGACGATTGGGACCGGGACCTGGGCGATTGGGACCAGGGCGATTGGGACCAGGACCGCCGGGCCGACGATCCGGTCCGGGCTGGGCGGCGGCGATTTCAGGCAACAGCAGGGCGGCGATGGCACCGAATATGACAAGGCGACGCTTCATATGATCCTCCCAGAGGAGATGACGGCGACCCCAGGCCATCATTCTACCGCTTTGGGACGTGGTCAATCGCGGGCAGGTAACATTGGGGATGTTTTCATTGGCCGCGTTCCACGCGCGCCGCATAACAGCCCCGACCGGCATTGTGGACATGCAGATAGCTGGCCTGCGGGCGGGCAAGCATCCGCGCGAACAGCGGCTCGGCCTCGGCGCCGTCCACCAGCGCGGCTTCCACCATCATGCCGGCTTCATCATAGGCGCGCACCGACAGGGTGCGGCTCTTGAACACCGGCGGCAGCACGTTGCTGTCATAGGCCCGGCGTGCGCACTCGCGCACGAAGATCGGCCCGCCCGCGCGATAGGGTGTATCGGCCTTCTGGTGCTCGAAGGTCAGCAGCAAAAGGGTTTCTCCCGGCTCGGCATCCTCCAGCGTGATGCGGCAGGGAAAGCCGGGCGAAGCATCGCAGGTGACGCGGACGATTCCACCGGCTTTCAGCGTGGCATCATCCATGGCGAAGAAGGGCTGGAACGGCGCGGCGTCCAGGCCGCGATAGCGAAGCTGCATCTGTGTCTCCCAAATCTGGGCGCACCATGCCGGGATGGGCGCGTGCGCGCCTCCCAATTTCGCCGTTGGAAATTCTACCGGCAGGTATGGACGCGAAGTCCCTGCGGAAGCAGGGTTTTCGCATCGCCGCAGGCGACGTCGAGCTGCGCCTGGGTCAGCCCCTTCACGTGGCGAAGGTCGGTTCCCAGGAAGGACGTGATCGAGGTCTTCGCCCCGGTCAGGTCGGCGCCGTCCATCTTCGCGCCGGCCAGGTTGGCGCCTGACAATTGCGTGCCGCGAAAGCTGGCGCCGGTGAAATTGGCGAAGCTCATGCACATCAGCGTGGCGTTGGCGCCGTCGAAATCGGCGCCGTGAAGGTCATGCGCCTTCACGCAGGTATTGGTCAGGTCGGCGCCCTGAAGATCGCAGCCGACGCAATCGACGATGCCACCATGTATCCTGGCCACCGCGGCGGGATTGGCCGCCAGGGCAGGGGGGCAGAGCGCGAAAAAGGCCGGCACCAACATGGTTATCAGGAAAGTAATCGGCCGCATCGTTTCAACCTGGCACGTTTGGGTTCACATCGGTTGTCAGGGAGCAAAATACATGCCCCTTTTTCGAAAAGTGCGGAACTGTACCCTCGCTCCGCGTGTTTTCGCCCAATGCGGCACGATCTTTCCCAGGCGGCTGACAGATTGCGGGCGATCGCCGCCCAGATGCGGGCCCATGCCGCAGAGACGTCCCACGAGGGCTTCCGCCGCAAGTTCGAGAGTGCCGCCTCCGAACTGGAGGAAGCCGCCATCGACCTGGAAAGCCGCGCACGCCCGCCGACGGCGCGGCGGGTGTCCTGACATCGCCGAAACCCTGTCCCGAAACCGGACACAAAAAAGGGCGCATCGGAAGATGCGTTGCCCGGATTCGCTATCTGTAAAGCTAGAACAGTTCCATTTGATTGCTGAGTTTGGCCTTGCCCAGGCCGGCGTGCAGTCGGCGCGATATGTTTTGTTCTATTGCGGTCGTAGTCGCGGTCAATCTGAAAAACCTATAAGCAGAAATTTCCTTAGCATCGAAGCATTCAGATATTGCGTCGATCGCATCGTCCACAAACTGCTTCGCCGCATCAAAATTTGTTGGATCAACGGCATGACCAACGCAGAACAGCTTAATTGCATATAGTGCGTGGTATATCCCTTCGATAATCCATTCCTCGCCATATTCTTCGCGCGATATTTTCCGCTGAAATGTCTTGGCAGCGAGCTTCCTACTTTCAATTAGGCGGTAAAGCCCGTGTAGCATTATGACCAAATCCGATGAAATAAATTTTTGATCGAAAACTTTGTCGTACAAATCCCCAAAAATCGTATTCGACGTTTTCGCCTTGCCAGGCTGATCCAGTAGATAAGCCAAAATAATCTGGCCCAACTTTGCCAAATCTATGGTCTGCGCTGCTGGAGCATCAGATTTCGCTCCCTGTTTTCGAAGATATCATCCTCAACGCTAGTCCAATCGATGAGCGTAGGTTTGTTTGGCTGATTAACTGATATGAGGTGGGGAGACGACTGAGACATCAACTACACCCGCTGGTCGAGCCGCAGGTGTTGCACTTCATGCAGGTGCCGTTGCGCACCAGGGTGAAGTTGCCGCACGATCCGCAACTGTCGCCTTCAAAGCCCTTCATGCGGGCCTCGGCGGCGCGGCGGGCGCGGTTGTCGCGCGAACCCGATTCCCGGGTACCGGCCTGGAGCGCGACTTCCAGCGAGGCCACCTGGATCGCGACGGGCGAGGCGATGGAGGACTCAACGCCCGCGCGGATCTCCGACAGGTCCAGCGGGCCGTCGTCCGGGGCATCGTCCATATCGTCCTCGATGTCGTTGTCGGCCAGCATGTCATGGTGAAGATGGTCTTCGTCATGCACCATCTTGGGGGCGGCGCCGCCGCGCACCACGCTCATCTGGGTGACGCGGCCGCGCAGATAGCCGGTGGAAGCCACCTTGGCGATGGCCACTTCCGTCCGCGCCGGCGCGCCGTCGCCCTTGTCGCCCAGGTCCTCGTCGGACGCGGGCACGACATGGGCCAGATCGGTGCGGCCCAGATAGGATACGCCCAGTTCGCGGAAGATATAGTCCAGCACGCTGGTGGCGTTCTTGATTGAGTCATTGCCGATCACCAGGCCCGCCGGCTCGAAGCGGGTGAAGGTAAAGGCGTCGACGAATTCCTCCAGCGGCACGCCATATTGCAGTCCGACCGAAATGGCGATCGCGAAATTGTTCATCAGGCTGCGGAAGGCTGCGCCTTCCTTGTGCATGTCGATGAAGATTTCGCCCAGGCGCCCGTCTTCATACTCCCCGGTGTGCAGATAGACCTTGTGGCCGCCCACGATGGCCTTCTGGGTATAGCTCTTGCGCCGGTGGGGCAGGCGCTCGCGCTCGGACTTGCGGAACTTCTCGATCACCCGTTCGACGATGCGTTCGGTGACCACGGTCTGGTGGGATGGGGGCTGCTGGACGGCGGGAAGGGCGGCGAGCGGCGCTTCGGCCTCGTCCTCCTCCTCGTCGGCAATGGCGAAGACCTGGGACGACAGCGGCTGGCTGAGCTTGGAACCGTCGCGGTAAAGCGCGTTGGCCTTCAGTCCCAGCCTCCAGGACAGCATGTAGGCTTCGCCGCAGTCGGCGAGCGAGGCGCTGCCCGCCATGTTGATGGTCTTGGAGATGGCGCCCGAGATGAAGGGCTGCACCGCCGCCATCATGTGGATATGGCTTTCCACGCTCAGCGCCCGCTTGCCGATGCGCCCGCACGGATTGGCGCAGTCGAACACCGGCAGATGCTGTTCCTTCAGGAAGGGCGCGCCTTCCAGCGTCATCGCCCCGCAGACATGCAGGTTGGCCGCATCGATGTCGGCCTTTGAAAAGCCCAGGGCCTTCAGCATGTCGAAATCGGGCGCGTCCAGCGTGCGCGTGTCGAACTTCAGCACTTCGGTGCAGAATTCGGCGCCCAACGTCCATTTGTTGAACACGAAGCGGATGTCGAAGGCCGATTCCAGCGCCGCCTCGACGGCGCCGATCTCCGCGTCGCCAAAGCCCTTGGCGCGCAGCGCGTCGTAATTGATGCGGCCCCGGAAGTCTTCCAGCGTGCCGTGGCCCACGGCATGGGCGACGATGGCGTCGATCTCAGTCTGGCCATAGCCCAGCGCCGCCAGCGCCTCCGGCACGCAGCGGTTGATGATTTTGAAATAGCCGCCGCCCGCCAGGGTCTTGAACTTGACCAGGGCGAAATCGGGCTCCACCCCGGTGGTGTCACAGTCCATGACGAGGCCGATGGTGCCGGTGGGCGCGATCACGCTGGCCTGGGCGTTGCGGAAGCCAAATTCCTGGCCCCGCGACAGCGCATCGTCCCAGGCGCGCTTTGCCGCCTCGGCCAGCGCACTGCCGGAAAGCGGATTGTCGGGGAGCGCCGCCAGGTCCAGCGGCACCGGCGGGGTGGACAGATTCTCATAGCCCGACGTCTCGCCATGCGCGGCGCGGCGATGGTTGCGGATCACCCGCAGCATCGCGTCCCTGTTGGCGGCATATTCGGGGAAGGGGCCCAGTTCGCGCGCCATTTCCGCGCTGGCGGCATAGGAGGTGCCGGTCATCAGCGCGGCGATGGCACCGGCGATGGCGCGGCCCTCGCGGCTGTCATAGGCAATGCCTGCGCTCATCAGAAGGCCGCCGATATTGGCGAAGCCCAGCCCCAGGGTGCGGTAGTCATAGGAAAGCTGCGCGATCTCCCGCGACGGGAACTGGGCCATCATCACCGAGATTTCCAGCACCATGGTCCACAGCCGCACCGCATGCTCGAAGGCCGGCACGTCGAACGACGTCTTTTGATGGCCTGCCGCTGCGCTGCCTGAGGCCGGATCGGCCTTGCGGAAGGCCATCAGGTTCAGCGAGGCCAGGTTGCAGGCGGTATCGTCCAGGAACATGTATTCGCTGCACGGGTTGGAGGCGCGGATCTCGCCGCCGGCCGGGCAGGTATGCCAGTCGTTGATGGTGGTGTGGAACTGGATGCCCGGATCGGCACAGGCCCAGGCGGCGTGGGAAATCTTCTGCCAAAGATCGCGCGCCCTGACGGTCCTGGCCACCGTTCCGGTGCCGCGCCAGGTCAGGTTCCAGTCGGCATCGTCCTTCACCGCCTGCAGGAAGGCGTCGGTCACCCGAACCGAATTGTTGGAATTCTGGCCCGAGACCGAGGCATAGGCATCGCTGTCCCAGTCGGTGTCATAGGTGCGAAATTCGATGTCCCGGAAGCCCTGGCGCGCGAAGCTGATCACCCGCTCGATGTAATTGTCGGGGATCATGGACTTCCTGGCGGCGCGGATCTCGCGGCGCAGGGCCGGGTTCTTCGCGGCGTCGAAACAGTCCCCGTTCGAGCCCTCGCAGTTCACGCAGGCCTTCAGCACCGCCTTCAGGTGCCGCTCCGCCAGCTGCGAGCCGGCGACCATGGCCGCGACCTTCTGCTCCTCGATCACCTTCCATTCGATGAAGTCCTCGATGTCGGGATGGTCGATGTCGACGATCACCATCTTGGCGGCGCGCCGCGTGGTGCCGCCCGACTTGATGGCGCCCGCCGCGCGGTCGCCGATCTTCAGGAAGCTCATCAGGCCGGAGGATTTTCCGCCGCCCGACAGGCGCTCCTCGGCGCCGCGCAGGGACGAGAAATTGGTGCCCGTGCCCGAGCCGTATTTGAACAGCCGCGCCTCACGCGTCCACAGGTCCATGATGCCGCCGTCATTGACCAGGTCGTCCTTGACCGACTGGATGAAGCAGGCATGGGGCTGGGGATGCTCATAGGCGCTGGCCGAGCGCGTCAGCCGCCCCGTCTTGTGGTCGACGTAATAATGTCCCTGGCCGGGACCGTCGATGCCATAGGCCCAGTAGAGGCCGGTGTTGAACCATTGCGGACTGTTGGGGGCGCATTTCTGCGTCGCCAGCATGTGGCACAATTCATCATGGAAGGCCTGGGCGTCGGCTTCGGAATCGAAATAGCCGCCCTTCCAGCCCCAATAGGTCCAGGTGCCGGCCAGCCGGTCGAACACCTGCTTCGCCGAACGCTCGCCGCCGGTGTCGGCGCTGGCGGCTTCCTTCCGCCACAGGAAGCTGGGCACCCCCTCTTCGGGAACCGGATTCAGCACCCTGGGCACGCCCGCCTTGCGGAAATATTTCTGCGCCAGCACGTCGGCTGCCACCTGGCTCCAGCTTTCGGGAACCTCGATGCCGTCCTGGGCGAAGACCACCGAGCCGTCGGGGTTGCGGATCTCGCTGCTGGTGCTGCGGAAGACAATGCCTTCGTAAGGCGAGTGACCCTCGAGCGTGAACTGGCGGCGAATACGCATGGCTTTTACCCCGATTGGTTTTGGACGCCCCGGCACCTCCTGGAACCATTTTGGGGACAATGTTCCGCCCGCAAGGATGAAAGTCCTTGCGGCCGGGGTTTTTTGGTCCGCCAGATTTGGTGGCCACAGGAGGTGACCACCCCAAGTATGGACACGGCGGAAAGGCAGGCGCAAGCGGTTAGTGGTTAAGCAAGTCTTAACCCCCACATCTTGTGACAGTCGCGCCGGGCAAAAAGCCGCGAGTCAAGCGGGTGCCGGATTAAGGCGCCAAAATATTTTTTGGGGAGGCTTTCATCACAGCTTCACGGACTCCTTTGGGCGGATTGTGGATAGAGAAAAAGGCCGCCTCCGAAAAAACCGGTTCCATCATCTCGCGCCATTGGCGCCACGGGCCTCAAACCCTATAGTCGCCGCGAATCCCGGACACGCCGTGCCATGCCTTTTTTCAAGATGATCTTTTCGTGGTGGAACACCGCGACCCTGGGTACCTGGATGACCACATGGCTCAGCGGTGCGGCGGTCGGCACCGATACCTTCGGCAACCGCTACTACCAGAACAGGGACGGCTCGCGGCGCTGGGTGATCTACAACGGCACCGTCGAGGCCAGCCGCGTGCCGCCGGACTGGCATGGCTGGCTGCACCACACCTATGGCGAGCCGCCGACCAGAGCCCCGCTCAAGACCCCGAGCTTTGAAGCCCCGCACCGCCCCAACATGACCGGCACCGACGGCGCCTATCACCCCGGCGGCAGCCTTGCCGGCGGTGGCACGCGCCCTCCGGCGACCGGCGACTACCAGGCCTGGAAGCCCGAATAATCCGCCATGTCGTCGGCAGCACGGGCCATGCAACAGAGCAATTTCGGCGAAACCCTGGTGGGGCTGGCGGTCGTCATCCTGGCGCTGGCGATCGGGGCGCTGGCCTATTTCCGCACCGGCGGCACGATGGCCTCGGGCTATGAGTTGAATGCGCGCCTTCCCAAGGTGGATGGACTGGGCGTCGGCACCGAGGTGCGCCTGTCCGGGATCAAGGTGGGCACCGTCACCGACCTGGTGCTGGACCCGCGCAATTATCTGGTCACCGTGCACATGAACATCGAAAAGGACGTGAAGATCCCGACGGATTCTTCGATCCTGGTGACCAAGGAGGGCCTTCTGGGCTCATCCTATCTGTCGATCAATCCGGGCGGCGACGACAAGACGCTGCCGCCGGGCGGTTTCTTCGAGAATGTCCAGGGTTCGATCGACCTGATGAACCTGATCGGCCGTTTCGCGACGGGCGCGCCCACTTCCAACCAGCCGCCGACATCACAGCCGCACCCGCCGCCGGTGCCGGGGGACGGGCCGTGACGCGGCTGCTGACCGGCCTGGCGGGCATCGCGCTTCTGGCCGGGACGGGCGCCGCCCTGGCGCAGGGTGCACAGGTCGCCCTGGCGCCGGCGACCCGGGACGCCGCTGCCCCGGCTTCACCCGCTGACACCCCGCCGCCGCCCAAAGGCCCGATGGTGCTGATGATGCGTGGGCTGGACAAGATTACCGGCCGGCCCACCGACATCGTCGCGCCGATCGGCAAGCCGGTGCAGTTCGCCACCCTGACCATCACGGCGCGCACCTGCTATTCCACGCCGCCCAGCGAAACGCCCGAGACGGCAGCCTTCGTGCAGATCGAGGATCACCGCCCCGACCAGGCGGCCAGGCGCATCTTCTCGGGCTGGATGTATGCCTCCAGCCCGGGCCTGAACGGGCTGCAGCATCCGCTTTATGATGTGTGGGTGATCGACTGCCGCGGCTCCAATGCGCCCCAGGCGGTGGTTTCGTCCGCCGCCCCACCGGCCAAGGTGGCCTCGCCCGACGCCGCCGACAGGGACGAAAAGATCGAGGAACTGCCGCCGGACGCCGGCCGCTAGGCGCCGGAAAGTTCAGCCTGAAATTCAGATCCCGGCCAGGCCGCCTGGTGTCCCAGCGCGTCCCGCAGCAGCAGCAGATATTGTGCGCGCGGAATCTCGATGGCGCCAAAGCGCGCCAGATGGCTGGTGATGAACTGGGTGTCCAGCAGCACAAAGCCGCCCCGCCGCAACATCGCCACCAGATGCACCAGTGCCGCCTTGCTGGCATCGGTGCGGCGCGAGAACATGCTTTCGCCGAAGAAAGCGCCGCCCAGGGCGACGCCATAAAGGCCGCCCGCCAGCACGCCGTCCTGCCAGCATTCGACCGAATGGGCATGGCCGCTGACGTGCAGGCCGCCATAAAGGCGCAGGATCTCGTCGTTGATCCAGCTTTCCTCGCGCCCCGGCGCGGGGGCCGCGCAGGCGCGCATGACTTCCGCGAAAGCGGTGTCGCAGGTCACCGAGAATCTGCCGCTGCGAAGCGTGCGCGCCAGCCGCCTGGGCACATGGAAGGTGTCAAGCGGCAGGATGCCCCGCAGTTCCGGCGAGACCCAGTAGAGCGTGGGATCGTCGCGCCGCTCGGCCATGGGGAACAACCCCTCCGCATAGGCACGCAACAGCAGGTTCGGCGTGAGTTCGGGGCCGTGCATGTCCCGATACTAGCGCGCGGCGGCCTCGTGCGCCATTTCTCCCAAAGCCGATGCGGGGCCTTCCTTCCCCTGGCGCCAGGGGACGGAGGAGGAGTTCGGCGGCGGCAGCATAACAAGCGGCGCAGCAAAGGTCGGGAAGGGACCTTCCCGATGCGGAACCGAACCGTGGCGTGACGGACCGGGGCTACTTCTTGTTCATTGCGAAAGCCCCGGGGCCCGCCGCCGCCAGATACAGGAAGATGAAGCAGAACAGGATGGCCGCGTCGCCGCCATTCTGGGTGGGAAAGAAACTGCGCGGATTGTGGGCCAGGAAATAGGCGAAGGCCATTTCGCCCGAAGCGATGAAGGCCGCGGTGCGGCTGTAAAGGCCCAGGATGATGAGGGTGCCGCCCACCAGTTCGATCACGCCGGCCGCACCGGACCGCGACATCAATTCCACCGTGTGGCCGGGCGGGAAATTCAGCAGCTTGGACGTGCCGTGTTCAAGGAATGCCAGACCGCTGACGATGCGCACAAGGCCCAATATCTGGGCCGCATATCTGTCGAGAAAACCCATGCCTGCTCCTCCCAGCGTTTCAAATATGGGAGAAGCTTAGCCGATTACCCGGGTTTGACCTAGGCCGCCGGCTTTTCCAGCCCGGCGAGGTACTTCTCCAGCCAGTGAATGGAATAATCGCCGTTGATGATGTCGGGCTCGCGCACCAGCTTCTGGAAGAGGGGGATGGTGGTCTCGATGCCGCCCACCACCAGTTCGTCCAGCGCCCGGCGCAGGCGCAGGAGGCACTCGTTGCGGTTGCGCGCGTGGACGATCAGCTTGCCCGCCAGGCTGTCGTAATAGGGCGGGATGCGATAGCCGGAATAGATCGCGCTGTCGAAGCGCACCCCGAGCCCGCCGGGGGTGTGGAATTCCGCCACCTGGCCTGGGGATGGCCGGAAGGTGAAGGGATTTTCCGCGTTGATCCGGCACTCAATGGCATGGCCCTCGAAGACGATGTCCTTCTGGGAAAAGCCCATCGGCGCGCCGGCGGCGATGCGGATCTGCTCGCGCACGATGTCGATGCCGGTAATCGCTTCGCTGACCGGATGCTCCACCTGCAGGCGGGTGTTCATCTCGATGAAATAGAAGCGGCCATCCTCATACAGGAATTCGATGGTGCCCGCGCCCAGATAGCCCAGCTGGGCCAGCGCGCGGGTGACGACGCCGCCGATCTCGTCGCGCTCGGCGGCGTTGAGGGCAGGGCTGCCGGCTTCCTCCCACACTTTCTGGTGGCGGCGCTGCAGCGAGCAGTCGCGCTCGCCCAGATGCACGACATTGCCGTGGGCGTCAGCGAGAATCTGGATCTCGATATGGCGCGGCTTCTGGAGATATTTCTCCATATAGACGGTGTCGTTGCCGAAGGCGGCCTTGGCCTCGGCGCGGGCGGTGGAAAGGGCAAAGGCCAGCTCGCCGGCGTTCTTGGCCACCTTCATGCCGCGCCCGCCGCCGCCGGCGGTGGCCTTGATCAGCACGGGATAGCCGATTTCCTCGGCCATGCGCGCGGCGTCGGCGTCGCTGACTTCGCCGTCCGAGCCCGGCACGGTGGGGATGCCCAGTTCCTTCACCGTCTGCTTGGCGGTGATCTTGTCGCCCATCATGCGGATGTGATCGGCGGTGGGGCCGATGAAGGTCAGGCCATGTTCGGCGATGATGTCGGCGAATTTGGCGTTCTCCGACAGGAAGCCATAGCCGGGATGGATGGCTTCGGCGCCTGTGATCTCGCAGGCGGCGATGATGGCGGGAATGTTGAGATAGGACTGGGCGGCCGGCGCCGGGCCCACGCAGACGCTTTCGTCGGCCATGCGCACATGCATGGCCTCGCTGTCGGCGGTCGAATGGATCGCCACGGTGGCGATGCCCATCTCCTTGCAGGCGCGGATGACGCGAAGCGCGATTTCGCCGCGATTGGCGATGAGGACCTTCTCGAACATGTCAGGCGATGACGCAAAGGGCCTGGCCGAATTCCACCGGCGAAGCATCGGTGACGCAGATTTCCTTCACCGTGCCGCCCCTGGGCGCGGTGATGGCATTCATGGTCTTCATCGCCTCGACGATGAACAGCGTGTCGCCTTCCTTGACCGCCTTGCCCACGGCGATGAAGGCTGGCTTGCCCGGTTCGGGCGCCAGATAGACGGTGCCGACCATGGGCGAGGGGACGGTGCCCGGCTGGGGACCGGCGGCGGCGGGAGTCGCAACGACAGGAGCGGCGGCCACCGGCACGGGCGTGACGGCGGCCGAAGCGGCGGCCACGGCGGCACGGCTGACGCGGATGCGCGCACCCTCGCGCTCGATCTCGATCTCGGTCAGGCCGGTCTCGTTCAAGAGTTCCGACAGCGCGCGGATGGCGTCGGCGTCCACCGACGGCTTTCCCTTGCCGCCCATCAGATTCTTCATGTCGTCCTTGATGCTCATTTCGAACCCTTCAGAATGTCGGCCACCGCGTCGATGGCGCGCAGATAGCCCTGTGCCCCAAGCCCCATCACGATGCCGGTGGCGCCTTTGCTGACATAGGAATGGTGGCGATAGGGCTCGCGCCGGTGGATGTTGGACAGATGCACCTCGATCACCGGAATCTTCAGCATCTGGATCGCGTCCAGGATGGCGATGGAGGTGTGGCCGTAGCCGGCCGGATTGATCAGCACGGCGCTGGCGCCGGTGCGCGCTTCCTGGATGAAGTCGACGATCTCGCCCTCGTGGTTGGACTGGCGGAAGACGATCGACAGGCCCCAGGTCGCCGCCTGGGCCGCGCACATTTTCTCGACCTGGGCCAGGGTTGTATGGCCATAGACCTCAGGCTCGCGGGTGCCGAGCAGATTGAGGTTGGGGCCGTTGAGGATGTGAATTGGTAAGGCCTTGGATTGTTTTGATTTTTTTGTCATAGACAGTCCGTGTGGCGGGGCGGGTCCAGCCTTATAATCTTACCCGGCACGGAACGGAAATCTTTAAGGTAATGCGGACATGGCGATGCAAGTGACCCTGAACGGCGAGGCGCGGCAACTGGACGAGGGCGTCTCGGTGCGCGGCCTTCTGGTCGGCCTGGGCCTGGACCCGGCCAAGATCGCGGTGGAGCGCAACCTTCAGATCGTGCCCCGCTCGACCTATGACCAGGTGGCGCTGGCCGAGGGCGACAGGCTGGAGATTGTCCATTTCATCGGCGGCGGCAACGCGCCTGTTGAAGTCCCCATCGAGGACAAGCCCCTCGTCATCGCCGGACGCACCTTCCAGTCGCGCCTGATCATCGGCACGGGCAAGTACAAGAGCTATGCCGAGAATGCCGCCGCGCTGGCGGCCTCGGGCGCGCAGATCGTCACCGTGGCGGTGCGCCGCGTGAACCTGACCGATCCCGGCCAGCCCATGCTGGTCGATTACATCGACCCGAAAAAGACGGTGTTCCTGCCCAACACGGCGGGCTGCTTCACCGGCGAGGAAGCGGTGCGCACCCTGCGCCTGGCGCGCGAGGCGGGCGGCTGGACGCTGGTGAAGCTGGAAGTGCTGGGCGACAGGAAGACGCTCTATCCCGACATGATCGAGACTCTGCGCGCCACCGAACTGCTGGTGAAGGAAGGCTTCCAGGTGATGGTCTATTGCAGCGACGATCCCTTGATGGCCAAGAGGCTGGAGGAACTGGGCGCCTGCGCGATCATGCCCCTGGCCGCGCCGATCGGTTCGGGCCTGGGCGTGCAGAATCCGGTGGGCATCCGCATGATCATCGAGGAGGCCAAGGTGCCGGTGATCGTGGATGCGGGCGTGGGTACCGCATCGGACGCTGCCATCGCCATGGAGCTGGGCTGCGACGGCGTCCTGATGAACACCGCCATCGCCGAGGCGAAGAACCCGGTCAAGATGGCCGAGGCGATGAAGCATGCCGTGCAGGCCGGGCGGCTGGCCTATCTGGCAGGCCGCATGCCGCGGCGGAAGTATGCCGATCCTTCAAGCCCGCTGGCGGGGCTGATCTAACCGCGATAGCGCAGTTCTTCGACCAGCAGGCTAAAAGCGGGGGATTGCTGGCGGCGGCTGGGATAGTAGAGGTGAAAGCCGGGGAAGGGCGCGCACCAGTCCGCCAGCACGCGCACAAGGCGGCCTTCGCGGACATGCACTGTCACCCGGTCTTCCGGCAGGAACGCCAGGCCGAAGCCGTCCAGCGCCGCTTTCAGGCACATGCGGCTGTTGTTGAAGGCAAGCTGGCCTTCGACGCGCACCTTGAGCTCGCGGCGGTCCTTTTCGAATTCCCAGGCATAAAGTCCGCCGCTGGTGGTGAAGCGCAGGTTGATGCAGGTGTGGGCCTCAAGGTCCTGGGGCTGCTTCGGCTTCCTGCGGCGCTGGAAATAGGCGGGACTTCCCACCACGGCCATGCGCATGGGCGGCCCGATGGGCACCGCGATCATGTCGCGCGCCACCTGTTCGCCCAGGCGCACGCCGGCGTCATAGCGGCCCGCAACGATGTCGGTGAAGCCATGCTCGATGGTCAGTTCCACCTTGATGTCGGGATAGTCCGGCAGAATGCGCGCCAGGGCGGGCCACAGCACGGTTTCGGCGGCATGTTCCGGCGTGTTGATGCGGATTGTGCCCGCGGGCCTTTCGCGCAACGCCGTCAGCGCCGCCAGCCGTGTGTCGATGTCATCGAAGGCCGGACGCAGCGTCTCCATCAGCCGCTCGCCCGCGTCGGTCGGCGCGACGCTTCGGGTGGTGCGGGTCAGAAGGCGCAGGCCAAGCCGGGTTTCCAGCCGCCGAATGGTGTGGCTGAGCGCGGATTGCGACGTGCCCAGGCGGGCGGCGGCGCGGGTGAAACTGCGAGCCTCGGCCACGGCCAGGAAGGCGGCAAGGTCGGTCAGGTCGGCCCGTTCCATTCATGAACCAGGGGTATAGGTGCATGCCGATATTAGCGCCTAATCACAGAATGGCGCATCCCCTATCTTCCGCGCGCAACACAGCGGAGTTCGGCCATGCAGACGCGCAGACTGGGACAGGGACTTGAGGTTTCGGCCATCGGGCTGGGTTGCATGGGGCTCAGCTTCGGCTATGGACCGGCAGTCGAGCGGGACCACGGCATTGCCGTGATCCGAGCCGCCTTCGAGCGCGGCGTCACCTTCTTCGACACGGCGGAAGCCTATGGCCCCTTCGAAAATGAAGAACTGGTTGGTGAGGCGGTGGCGCCTTTCCGCGACAAGGTGGTGATCGCCACCAAGTTCGGCTTCCGCAATGGCTATCCCAAGGAAGGCGTCGACAGCCGTCCGCAGCGCATCCGTGAAGTGGCGGAAGCGTCCCTCAAGCGGTTGAAGACCGACCGCATCGACTTGTTCTATCAGCACCGCGTCGATCCTGCCGTGCCGATGGAGGACGTCGCCGGCACGGTAAAGGACCTGATCCAGCAGGGCAAGGTCAAGCACTTCGGCATGTCCGAGGCGGGCGTCAGGTCGATCCGCAAGGCCCATGCGGTTCAGCCCGTGGCGGCGCTGCAGAGCGAATATTCCCTGTGGTGGCGCGAGCCGGAGAAGGAAATCCTGCCGCTGCTCGAAGAACTCGGCATCGGCCTTGTGCCCTTCAGCCCGCTGGGCAAGGGATTCCTGACGGGCGCAATCACCGCGGACACGAAATTCGACGGGTCGGATTTCCGCAATGTCGTGCCGCGCTTCTCGCCACAGGCGCGCGCGGCCAACCACGCACTTGTCGAGCGGCTCCAGCAGATTGCCGCGCGCGGCAAGGCAACTCCCGCACAGGTCGCGCTCGCCTGGCTCCTGGCACAGAAGCCGTGGATCGTTCCCATCCCAGGCACCACCAAGCTCCATCGCCTTGAGGAAAATCTGGGCGCCGCTCAAATCGAACTCACCGGTGACGATCTGCGCGCCATCGAAACCGCGTTGGCGGACGTTCAGATCGAGGGTGAGCGCTATCCCGAAAGCCTGAAGGCCCTGACGGGGCGCTAGCTGCTCTTGGCCATCTGTTCCAGCTCGCCGTCCTGGACCATGCCCGGATGCATCTGGCCGTTGACGATGAAGGTCGGCGTTCCGTCGATGCCCACTTTCATCGCCAGCTCGTGACTCTGCTCGATGATGTTTGCCACCTCGGGCCGGTTCATGTCGGCGCGCAGCTTGTCCAGGTCCAGCCCCACCTTGCCGGCGATGTCGAAGATCGCATTGGCATCCACCGGATCGCTGTTGCTCATCATTGCGAAATGGAAGGCCATGTACTTGTCGGGCTGAAGCCGCGCCGCGATCGAGGCCCGGGCCGCCAGGAGCGCGTTGGGCCCGTGGATGTCCAGCGGCAGTTCGATGAACGAAAAGCGCGTGTCGTTCTTGTGCGCCTCGTAGAATTTCTGGACCTCGGGCTGGCTGGCGCGGCAATAGGGGCAGTCGTAATCGTAGAACTCCACCACCTGGGTCTTGGCGTCGGCCGGGCCGGTGACGAAGGCGATCCTGGGATCGAAGAAGGATTTCCCGCCCACCTTTTTCAGGGCGGCGGACTGCTCGGCCTGCTTCTTCATGTCGTCCAGTTGCTGCTGGCGGCCGATCATGGCCAGCGCCAGCTGCGGATGCGCCATCAGATAATTCTGCATCTGGCGGTCGTTGATCGGCATCATGCCCTGGGCCGTCAGGGTCAGGACAATCGCCACCGCAAGCACCGCGCCGCCGATGGCGCCTGCCAGCACCGTGAAAATACGCATCGATGAATCCTTTACTGCTGCTGGCGCGCCAGCGGGCCGGCCGCGCCGATGATGTCGCTGGCACGCTGCCAGTCGGAGGTGCCCTGGGGCAGCTTTGCGCGCGCGCGCGTGGCGAACACCAGGGCCTTGCGCATGTCGCCGCCGTTGAAATTGAGCTCGGCGGTGGACAGGTCGGCCATGGGCTGGTTCTTCAGCATGCTGTAGGCCTGGGCGGCTTCATACCAGCTGAACAGGTCGTCATTTTCCACCAGAAGGGCGGCCTTGAGGTTCTGCAGCGCCGCCCCCGCCAGCGAGGGATTCTCGGTGGCCAGCTGGGCGGTGGCCAGTTCCTGGCGCAGCAGGGGCGCAGCCGGACGCAGATCCACCGCCTTCTGATAGTCCGGGATGCCCTCGGCCGGCCGCGCCATGCTGACATAGATCTGCCCCCGCACCTCGTAGAAATAAGGGTTGTTCGGCTCTTCCTTGATCAGGCTGTTGATTTCATCCATCGCCTTCTGGAAGTTCGGTTGGCGCATATAGGCCATGGCGCGGGCATAGCGCGCTGGCGCCGAGGTGTTGGACACCGGATAGCGGGTCAGCGCCTCCTTCACCGGCAGCACGAAGCCGGCCAGCTTGGCCTGGACCATTTCGAAGGTATGCACGCTTTCCGGCGAGTCCTGGACGTTGCGATAGGGCGAAGCATCCACCAGGTCCTGCAGGTCCATCACCCGGTCCTCGCCGGTGGGATGGTCGACGGCGAACTTGTCGATCTTGTAGGCGCTCATCGCCTCTTCCTGCGCGAAACGCTGGAAGGTGCGGTACATGCCTACGGGCGACTGGTGCGTGGCCAAAAGCAGCCTTGCGCCGATCTGGTCCGCTGTGGATTCCTGCACCCGGCTGAAGGCGGCGAACTGGGCCATGGCCATGGACTGGCCGACCTGCATGATCGCCAGGCCCGCTTCGCCGGCGCCCGCCACCATTGCGGCGATGCCCGCCACCAGCGACAACAGCATCGGCACGGTGGCTTTCTTGATTGCATAGGCGGTGCGCGTCAGATGCCCGGCCGCGATGTGGCCGGTTTCGTGCGCCATCACGCCGATCAGCTCGTTGGGCCTCTTCAGCCACAGAAGAATGCCCGAGAAGACATAGATGTCCGCGGGCTGGGTGGCGAATGCGTTAATTTCCGGGCTGCCCATCAGGTAGACATGCACATTGTTGACGTCGAGGCCGGCTGCCTTGGCCAGCGGCATCTCGTAATTGCGCAGCATCTCCTCGGTCTCGGTATCGCGCAGCACGCTCATGCCCTGGGCCTGGGCGGGCAGGGCGATGGCCGCAAAGGTGCCCGCGAAGCCCAGGGCGAATACCAGGCGGCGCAAATGACGATGCGGAATCGGCAAGCGAGGCTACTCCTTCGTGGCGGGCTTCGCGCTGCGGCAGCCCGATCCCAAGCCCCAACCCAGCCGGGACGGTATGGGCTGGGCGGCGCAAAAGCAAACCCGGCTTTCATCCGCGCCGCTGCTCGGGCATAAGGGGCCCGCAATCGACGCTTCGGATTAAAGAGCCTTCATGCGCCGCACTCCTGCCGCAATCGCCGTGCCTCTGCTTTTTCTTCCGTTGCTGTCTGTGGGTGGGTGCACGGCCACGAAATCGCTGGGCGAGAACATGGGCTCGATGCTGGGTTTTGGTTCGCCCGAGCAACCGAACATCGCGTCGACCGACGAGAATTCCACCGCCCAGCGGACCGGCATGACCGTGGCCGACGAACCGCTGGCCGCACGCGCCGGTGCGCGCGTGCTGGTGGAGGGCGGCAACGCCGCCGATGCGGTGACCGCCATGTTCTTTACCCTGACAGCCACCTATCCGGTGGCGGCAGGTCTGGGCGGTGGCGGCATCTGCCTGTTGCGCGACGCGGGCGCGGCCCAGGTGACCGAATATGATTTCCTGGCGCGTGCGCCATCGCGCGGCGGTCCCTTTGCCGTGCCGGCGGCGGTCTACGGCTTCCATGACCTGCAGAGCGCCCATGGCGCGCTGCCCTGGCAGCGCATGGTCGCCCCGGGCGAGGCCTATGCCGCAACCGGCTTCCCCGTGTCCGAGGCGTTGTCCACGCGCCTTGCCGATGCGGTGAATGTGGTGCGGCTGGATGCGGGCCTGGCATCCGAATTCCTGGATGAATCCGGCCAGCTGCACCCGGTGGGCACGGTGGTCAAGAATCCCGACCTGGCGCTGACACTGGGCAGTGTGCGGCTGGGGGCCAATGACGGCTTCTACAAGGGCGTCACCGCCAGCCGTCTAGCCGCCTATTCGACCGCCCAGGGCGGCGCCATCACCCTGGCCGAATTGGCGGGCGCCGGCGACATGCAGGGCCCGGCGCGGGTCCGCACCGTGGGCAGCCTGGTCGCCTGGGTCCCCGGTCCACGCACCGGGGCAGGGGCCTTCACCGCCAGCCTGCTGGACAACCTGTCGCGCGCCCAGGCGGGCGGCCAGAACGGCGAGACGGCGGTGATGACCGCCGCGCGCCAAAGCCTGACCGCCTTCGGTGTCACCAGCCTGCCCAGGGACATGGGATCGACGGGCTTTGCCGCCGTCGACCCCAGCGGCGGGGCCGCGGCCTGCGCGGTGACCTTGAATGGGCCCTTCGGATCGGGACGCACGGCGGAGGGAACCGGCGTGCCCCTGGCGGCCTCGCCGTCGGCCAGCCAGGCTGGGCTTGCCGGCGCTTTCCTGACGCCCCTGATCGCCACCAGCGGCGGCGATGTGGCGCTGGCAGGTACTGGTTCGGGCGGTCCCAACGGCACGGCTGCTGCTGCCTATGCGCTGCTGGAATCGGCGGGCGGGCGCCTCCTGACCCGTACCACGATCCGCTCCACCGGGGCCGCGCCCTTCGACACCGTCAACATGATCTCCTGCGAGAACGGGATCTGTGTGGCGCTGCCCGATCCGGGCGCGCATGGCCAGGGCGCCGCGCCCGATCCGGGCATCACGCCGCCCTAGCAAAAAAAGGGGCGCCGCAGGGCACCCCTTTTGTGCTGCACTATTCCGCGCTGCCTCTATTCGCCGCTGAAGGTGCGCTGCCACCGTGAGCTGCCGGTGCGCGCAGCGCACGCACACGTCCAGTGGACGTGTGCGAGGCTGCGAACGCCGCGAGCCCGAGCGAGCGGCGGGCTTGCGCCTTATTCGCCGCTGAAGGTGCGCTGCCACCGTGAGCTGCCGGTGCGCGCAGCGCACGCACACGTCCAGTGGACGTGTGCGAGGCTGCGAACGCCGCGAGCCCCGAGCGAGCGGCGGGCTTGCGCCTTATTCGCCGCTGAAGGTGCGCTGCCACCACCCCTTGCGCGTCGGCTTGGGGGCTTCGGCGGCATCCTCGGACGGTGTGGTGTCAGGAATATCGTCGCTAAGCGACCAGACCGGCGCCGAAGGTTTTCCGGGTGCCGATGGCGTTTCGCTGGGCGTGGTGTCGATCTCGTCGGGGATCAACCCGAAACGGTCGGTTTCGGAAACGGCGCGGCGCGCCCTGCCGCCCCGGTCGCGCGGCGCCCGTTCAGTACGCGTGCTCTCTTGCGGGGGCTGGTCGCCCCCGTCCCTCCGGCCGTGCTGGCTGCCTGCGATGTCGCCGCCGACTGTCTCGGTCCGATTCTGGTCGCCCTGATCCTGTTGGCCCTGGGCTTCGGCACCCGGCTCTTCACCCTGGTTCGGCTGGTTGCGGCGGCGCCCACCGCGGCGGCCACGGCGGCGGCTGCGCCAGCGCGAGCGGCGGCCCCCGCGCTGTTCGCCATTCTCGCCCGTGGTGCCCTCGCTCTCAGCCCTGGCTTGGGCCTCGGCGCCCTCGACCTCGGGCTGGGCCTCCTGGACCTCTTCTTCTTCGTCCTCTTCTTCGGGCTCTTCCTCTTCCGGCTGTTCCTCCGGCGCGATCTCCGGCTCGTCGGAAGGCGCAAAGCCTGCCTCGATGCCCACTGCCAGCGGCTGGCGCGGCCGGTCGGCCGGATTGCGCTGGCGCGTACGTTCGATCTCGAAGGTGCCCACGGCCATGCCCTCGGACGGCACGAAGACGATCTCCATTTCGTGCTCGGTCTCGATGCGGTCCAGCTCATGCCGCTTCTGGTTCAGCACATAGAGGGCCACGTCATTGGCGATCTTGACGGTGACGGCGGCCGAGCGGTTCTTTTCGCCTTCCTCCTCCAGCGCGCGCAGCAGCCGCAGCGCGGTGGATTCCACCGAACGCACGATGCCCATGCCGGCACAGTGCGGGCAGGTAATGGTGGAGCCGGCGATGACGCCGGCGCGCAGGCGCTGGCGGCTCATTTCCATGAGGCCGAACTGGCTGATCTTGCCGATCTGCACGCGGGCGCGGTCGTTCTTGACTGCATCGCGCAGGCGCCGTTCGACCTCGCGGTCGTTGCGGCTTTCCTCCATGTCGATGAAGTCGATCACGATCAGCCCGGCCAGGTCGCGCAGGCGCAGCTGGCGGCCGATCTCGGCGGCGGCTTCCAGGTTGGTCTTGCGCGCCGTCTCCTCGATCGAATGCTCGCGGGTGGCGCGGCCCGAATTGACGTCGATGGAAACCAGCGCCTCGGTCTGGTTGATGACGATATAGCCGCCGGACTTCAGGGTGACGGTGGGCGAGAACATGGAATCGAGCTGGGCCTCGATATGCATGCGCTGGAACAGCGGCGCCTTGTCCTTGTAATGGTGGACATTGCGCGCATGGCTGGGCATCAGCATGCGCATGAATTCCCGGGCGTTGTGATAGCCTTCCTCGCCCTCGACCACGATGTCCTGGACATCCTTGGTATAAAGGTCGCGGATCACCCGCTTGATCAGGTCACCTTCTTCATAGACACAGGCCGGCGCGTTGGAACTGAGCGTCTTTTCGCGGATCGTGTCCCACAGCCGCACCAGATATTCATAGTCGCGCCTTATCTCCAGCTTGGTGCGGTTCTCGCCCGCGGTGCGGATGATCAGGCCCATGCCCTCGGGCAGGTCCAGCCCCTGGGCGGCCGACTTCAGGCGCTTGCGGTCGGCGGCGTTGGTGATCTTGCGGGAAATGCCGCCGCCGCGCGGGGTATTGGGCATCAGCACGCAATAACGGCCCGCCAGCGACAGATAGGTGGTCAGCGCCGCGCCCTTGTTGCCGCGTTCCTCCTTGACCACCTGGACCAGGATGATCTGGCGGCGCTTGATGACTTCCTGGATCTTGTAGTGCTTCTTGCGCACCCATTTCTGCGGCGGGCGGGGCGCGTGCAGGGCCTGGGCGTCGGCGGTTTCGCCTTCGGCGGCGGCTTCGGCCGCCTGTTCGCCCGCATTCTCGCCGGCGAAATCGCCCACCGCCTGTTCGGGCGAGGGGTGGGGACTGACCGGCTCGATCTCGCCCTCATTCTCCTCGGCGGCCCCGGCGGCGGCCACTTCGCCGTCGTCGCGATAATCGGCCAGGTCCGCCGCGGCGGCTTCGGTCTTGCTGACGAGGGCGGTATTTTCGTCGTCGTCTTCGGAGACATCTTCGGATGCCTCCTCGGCAATGGCCGGACGGCCCTTCTGGTTGTCGAAGACCTCGTCTTCGTCCTCGTCCGCGTCACCCCGGGCGCCGTCCTCGGCCCCGGAGGTTTCGCCTTCCGGCGCGGCGTCCAGGGGCACCAGCGGCGCCATCTCGATATCGCCGGCCTCCTCGCCCTGGTCCTGTTCTTCTTCCTCGTCTTCCTCGGGCTCGGCGGCGTCGGGCGCCTTCCTGCCGATGTCGAAGGACTCGATCTCGTCCTCCTGGCGGCGGCGGGCCTCTGCTTCCTGCTCGGCCAGGAGCGCCTGCCGGTCGGCCACGGGGATCTGGTAATAGTCGGGATGGATTTCAGAGAAGGCCAGGAAGCCCTGGCGGTTGCCGCCATATTCCACAAAGGCCGCCTGCAGCGACGGCTCAACGCGCGTCACCTTGGCCAGATAGATGTTGCCCTTGAGCGGCCGCTTCGAGGCGGCCTCGAAGTCAAATTCCTCGACCCTGGAACCGTCCAGCACGACCACCCTGGTTTCTTCCGGGTGGCTGGCGTCGATAAGCATGCGTTTGGTCATGAAAGTCTCCGGCGCGCGCACGGGGCGGCTCGCTTCGCTGGGCGGCGAGCACTGGCCTTATTCGGCGCGCATGGTTGGGGGAAGCGGTGCGCGCGGGTCCCTTCGTCAAAACGGCCGCCAGAAGTCTCTGGTCTGCGGCCGTGACAGCGTCGGAAAGGGGCGCGAATTCGTCAGTCATTCTACTTCTGGCCCGAAGGCCGCTTTGGTGGCCCGAAGGCCGCGATTGGTGGCCCCACAAGCCGCTTGGCTGGCCCAGGAACCGGATATGGGCCCGAAGGCCCGGATGGCGGCTCCGGCGCTAATAAACTCCGGGAAGCCTTGAAAAGCCCTGAACGGCTGTCGTGCGCCAGAACGGCTGTCGCGCGATGGACGCGAGGGCGCTGCCCAGGGATCGCCCGGCCGGCCCTTGCCGAATCCGCATGGCCCGACGGACAGGGTTTTGTAGGGCCGCGCCGCCATTTCAACAAGGACATTCTGCCCCGCCCGGGCCGCCCCCCGCGGAACGATGCGCCGCCAGGGCCGTTTTTCTCTGTGGAAGCAGTGGAACTTTGGATCGGGGAACCGGCCTGCCGGCGCCTCATGACAGAAAGTTATGTTGCGCCGCGGCGGCTTTATATGATTTCCCATTTCGGAACTGTAATTTAGTTACACGGCCAGCAAATTCATGAATTAATAATTTCAAGAACACACCAAGTATTGAACAAGTAAATCTTTCAGTGGCCAAAACGACGCTGAATTGCCACACTTTGTGTAAGAAAGATTACGCATTCGCATTACTGGCTTGTACTTCCAGGCAACAATTTTAGCTTCCCCTTCATGAAAGCGCGCCTCCGCGTGAAGCCGGCGAAAGCCCCCGGCTCGGACCGGAGAGGCTGCTTTGCCACCGTCCCGTTGGGGACATTTAGGGGAATGAACACTTGTCCAAATCGCGATTGAATCTGAAGCCCGCGCTGTTACTCGGCGCGGCAACCCTGGGCATGCTCGCATTTGCCGGCGCCGCCCTGGCGCAGGAAAGCACCGAGTCCGTGGTGGTGACCGGCACACGCATCGCATCGCCCGACGCAGTCGCCGCCGCGCCGCTGACGGTGGTTTCCGCCGCCGACATCTCCCAGACCAAGGCGGCCACCCTGGAACAGACGATCAACCGTCTGCCCTCCATGTCTCAGACCAACTCGTCGAACGACCAGAACTCGATCTCGCCGGGTGGTATCTCGACCGCGGACATGCGCGGCCTGGGTACGGAGCGCACGCTTATCCTGATCGACGGCCAGCGCATGGTCTCGACCTTCGTGTCGGGCGCCCAGGGCCAGGACCTGCAGAACATCCCGACCGACCTGATTGACCGCATCGAAGTCCTGCGCGACGGCGCTTCGCCGATCTACGGCGCGGACGCGATCGCGGGCGTGATCAACATCATCACCAAGAAGGACTTCCAGGGCCTGCAACTCAGCGGCAGCACCGGCATCTCCACCTATGGCGACCATGCCACCAAGCAGCTCTCGGCGCTGTTCGGCGCCCAGACGCCCAGTGCCGGCGTGATCGCGGGCGTGCAGTACACCACCGAGGATCCGGTGCGCCAGTCGGCCCGCCTGTGGTCCGGCGGCAAGGACGGCAGCCAGAACATTTACGGCTTTTCCTCGGCGGTGCCGCTCGGCCGTTTCGAGGATACGGTCACCGGCGACATCTATTGCGGCAATGCTTCGCACACGCTGACGCCGGCGACGACCTGCGGCCTGTTCAACACCTCCAACGACCCCAACCTGATCCAGGGCCGTTCGGTGCTCAACGCCAACCTGCAGGCGCACTACGATATCAACGACAACCTGGAAATCTATTCCAGCACCTTCTTCACCAACCGCAAATCCAACGCCATCCTCAATCCCGAGCCGGTCGGCGATGTCTATCCCTCCGCCAAGTGGCTCAGCGGCATCGTCATTCCCGCCTCCAATCCCAACAACCCGACCGGCCATGACCTGGCGCTGCGCAAGCGTCTGTATGAAGTGGGCGACCGCAGGTTCGACGACGATGTCGACACGTTCCAGGAGCGCTTCGGCCTCAAGGGCAAGCTGTGGGACTGGAGCTTCGACGCCGGCTATCAGTATGGCCAGTCCGACTCCAGCGACTACACGCACGGCGCGGTCAACCTGACCCACATCCAGGAACTGGTCGGCGCCATCCCGTGCGAGCCGGCCGCTCCCGCGGGCTGCGGCGGCGTGATGCTGGCGGGCACCGGCTCGCTGACGCCGGACCAGGCCAAGTACGTCCAGTATGTCGGCATGGACAATTCCCGCTATGCGCAGAGCATCGCCTATGTCGACATCACCGGCACGCTGCCGTTCGGCCTGCCCGCCGGCAATATCGGCATGGCGTTCGGCGGCAACTGGCGCCGTGAAGGCGTCAAGGCCATTCCGGATGCCCTGAAGCAGACCGGTGACTTCGCGGAAGGCACTTCGCTGCCGACCGAAGGCCACTATGACGTTTCGGAAGCCTATGGCGAACTCCAGATCCCGCTGCTGAGGGACTCCGCGATCGCGGAAGACCTGAGCGTCGACCTGGCTGCCCGCATTTCGCAGTACTCGAACTTCGGCAATGCCAACGTCTACAAGGGCAGCTTCAACTGGCAGGTCAATGACCTGATCCGCTTCCGCGGCGGCTATGGTACCGGCGTTCGCGCGCCGCAGGTCGGCGGCGAGCTGTATCTGGGCGCCAACCAGAGCGCGGACGGTTTCTCCGATCCGTGCGTGGGCCCGACCGACGCCACCATCACCGCCAATTGCCGCACCGCGATCGGGCCGGCCTATGATCCGGCCACCTTCACCCAGGCGGTTCCGCAGCTGTCGGCGGCACGTGTTGGCAATCCGAACCTGAAGCCGGAAACCTCGAACCAGTGGAACCTGGGCGCGGTGCTGACCCTGGACCAGTTCGTCCCGGGCCTGTCGGCGACGGTCGACTACTACAATATCCACATCAACAACTACATCACGCTGATCGATCCGGGTTCGGCTGTTTCGCTGTGCTATGGCTCGGTCGGGTTCACCGATCCGAACTGCTCCAATATCGGTGCGCGCAATTCGGTCAATGGTGCGCTGACCAGCTATACGGAGCCCTACACCAACCTGGGCTACATCCACACCGACGGCATCGACATGGGGGCCAACTGGAACACCACCGACCCCATCGACGCGCTGGAAGGCTGGAGCCTGGGCCTGAGCACCGAGTGGAGCTTCGTGAACAACTACAAGCAGCAGAACCTGGACGGTTCGGTGACGCAGTATGCCGGCACCTATTCGGAGGGCGCCATCAGCTACGGCCAGCCGAAGTGGAAGGGCCTGTTCACCGCGATGCTCGGCATGCCCGAGAATGGCCCCAGCTTCTCGGTCACCGAGCGGTTTATCGGCCAGACTTATGTCAACGCCATCTATGGCGAGACCCCCGACACGCCCGGATACAATGTCCCGGAACTGTTCTTCACGGACATCAACGTGAACGTGCCGTTCGACATCTATACGGTCAACCTCGGCATCGACAATCTGTTCGACAAGGACCCGCCGCTGGCGATCGATCCCTTTGTGCAGACCCTGTCCAACCAGTACGACTTTGTCGGCCGCTTCTTCTATCTGAGAGGCTCGGTGAAGCTGTAAGCCGAAGGCTTCACAGTACGCATGGAAAAGGGCCGCGGGAAACCGCGGCCCTTCTTCTTTTGCCTCCCTTGCGGGCGGGCCTACCGGCTCCGGCTGACCTTGTAGACCAGGGAGGAGTCGTTGAACTGAAGATTGTAGCTGCCCATCAGCCCGCGCTCGATGCGCACGCTGTGCATGGTCTTGCGCGGCCTGACCGTGCGGTCGTCGCTGTCGAGCTGGCGCCAGACCTGGCCGTTCGCCAGGGTCACGGTGAATTTGCCGAACGGATTGACGGTGACGCCGGTGATGTCCGCCGCCATCCGGCTGGACTGGGCGGGCGGGGTACGCCCGCGCACCTGCTCGCTGCCGAATTCCTGGCCGGCGGGGGCGCGCGGCGGCAGCTGGGGCGCGGGGCCGGGCGCGGGCCGAGGCGCCAGGGGCGCCACGGCACTTGCCTGTCCCGTGGCGGCGCGCGCGATGCGGTCGTAACAGGCCAGGCGCTCCACCGAGCCGAAGATGGCCAGGCACGATGCCAGTTGGGCGTTCAGGGGCGGCTGCGCGGTGGCCGGCAGGGGCGCCGCCACGCTCAACAGCAGGACTGCCAGAACCTTTTGGCGCCATCCCAATGCTGTCGCCATCGCCTGCTTCATCCGGGATCATCCTTTAAAAGGCCGCGCCCGGCGCCGCGGCGTTCCCGCGGGGGCCAAGGCTCCGCCGGCATTGAAAGCCTTTTATTTCCAACAGCATGGTGTATGCCTTCTGCACGCCGGCATGGCAAGGTCGACGGGCCTGAACAATTCGGCATGCTAGGCTCCGAAACGCAGATTCGAGAGGCATGGAGCCTCGGGTATCGGGACAAGAGGGCAAGTGCGCGTTCTGAGCATCTTCGTTACCGTTTTCACCCTGGTGCTGGTGGCGCCGGCGGCGATGGGCGACGACGCGATTTCCCGGCTGATGCACAGCACCGAAAGCCTGCCGCAGGCCCCCGCCGCCCCCAGGCCGGCCGAGAATGTCTCCGCGCCCAGCGTGGGAGCCCGGCCGCGCGGGCCCTTGCCCATCGTGATGAGCGCGCGCATCGGCGACCATGACGACCGCACGAGGCTGGTGCTGGAACTGTCCGATCCGGTGAACCTGCGCGCCTTTTCGCTGGCCAACCCCGACCGCGTGGTGATCGACATGCCGGAAGTGGCGTGGAAGCTGGGCGCCCCACCGCGCCCCACCGGCTATGGCGCCATCAAGAGCTATCGCTACGGCCTGTTCCGCAACGGCAATTCGCGCATGGTGCTGGACCTGAACCGGCCGGTCACGGTGTCCGACACGCTGGTGCTGCCGCCGTCAAACGGCTTCGGCTATCGCGTGGTAATCGACCTGTTCCCCACCAACCGCGCCAAATTCGATGCCGGCGCCGGCTGGCCGGCCGACCTTAAGAAGCGCGAAAGCGATGCCGAAAAGCTGGCGGCGATGATCGCCGCCTCACAGTCCCCCGCAGGCGATGCAGCGCGGCGCGGCGCAAGGGGCAAGGTGATCGTGATCGATCCCGGCCATGGCGGCCTGGATTCGGGGACCGCCGGCGTCAACGGCCTTCTGGAAAAGGACCTGGTGCTGGCCGAGGGCCTGCGCCTGGCCAGGGTGCTGAAGGCGCGCGGCTACAGCGTGCACATGACGCGCGACGACGACACCTTCATTCCCCTGCGCCAGCGGGTGGCCATGTCGCGCGCCGACAGGGCCGACCTTCTGATTTCGCTGCACGCCGATTCCAATCCCGACCATGAGGTGACCGGGCTTTCCATCTATACCCTCAGCGACGGCCGTTCCGACCGCGAGGCCGCCGCGCTCGCCAAGCGTGAAAACCAGTCCGACATCATTGCGGGCGTCGATCTGTCGGGCGACAACAATCCCGTCGCGCCCATCCTGATCGACCTGGCGCAGCGTGATACCATCAACAAATCCTCGCGCTTCGCCACCACGGCGCTGTCCAGCCTGAAGAACGTCACCGACATACTGGCGCGCAGTCCGCACCGTTCCGCCAGCCTGGCGGTGCTGGTGGCGCCCGATGTGCCCGCGGTGCTGATCGAATTGGGCTATCTGTCCAACCGGAAGGACGCGGCGCAGATGAACACCGAATCCTGGCGTTCCGGCGTCGCCCGCGCCATCGCCGATGCCGTGGACAGTCAATTTGCCCCGCCGACGCGCCAGGCGCTGGGGAACCCGGAGTGATGCGCACAGGGAACCCGGGCAGGGGTCCGTTTGCCGTCGCGCTCTTCCCATCCCCTTGCCCGGCAACTATAAATCGGTCCGTCCCCATGCAGATTGCGATGTGATGCTTTCCCGTCTGATGAAATGGTTCGGCCTGACGATGGCCGCGCTTGCCGTTGTCGCGCTGGGTGCGGTGGCGGTCTATGTGATTGCCATCACCCGCGACCTGCCCAGCGTTCAGACACTCAAGAACTATGCCCCGCCCATCACCACCCGCGTCTATGCCGGCAACGGCACGGTGCTGGGCGAATATGCCCGCCAGCGGCGCATCTTCATTCCCGCCGCCTTCATTCCCAAGCTGGTCAAGCAGGCCTTCACCAGCGCCGAGGACCGCAATTTCTACAGCCATCCGGGCATCGACCCGTCGGGCATCCTGCGCGCGGCGATCAAGGATGTGGGCCTGGTGCTGCAGGGACGCCGCCCGCAGGGCGCCTCCACCATCACCCAGCAGGTGGCGCGCAACTTCCTGCTCAATTCCGACGTCAAGTTCAGCCGCAAGATCCGCGAGGCGATCCTGGCGGTGCGCATCGACGCGACCTATCCGAAGGAAAAGATCCTCGAGCTCTATCTGAACGAGATCTATCTGGGCGAGAATTGCTACGGCATCGGCGCGGCCTCGCTGAACTATTTCGGCAAGTCGCTGGACGAGCTGGACGTCGCCGAAGTCGCCTTCCTGGCGGCGCTGCCCAAGGGCCCGGCCAATTACGATCCGCGCCGCTATCACGCCGCCGCGGTCACCCGCCGCAACTGGGTGATCGACCAGATGAACGACAATGGCTATATCAGCGACGCCCAGGCCGCCGCCGCCAAGGCCGAGCCGCTGGTCACGCAGACCCGCCCGCTGGGCAGCCAGGCCGCCGACGTCGCCTATTACGTCGAAGAGGTGCGGCGCCTGCTGATCAACAAGTATCACTATAACGGCCTCTATGATTCCGGCCTGCAGGTGCGCGCCTCGCTGGATACCCGCCTGCAGAACTTCGCCGTCAGCGCGCTGCGCGCCGGGCTGGTGCGTTATGACCGCCGCCACGGCTGGCGCGGCGCCAGGCTGCACGCCGACGTCAAGGGTGACTGGAAAATCGCGCTGGCCAAGCTGGCCGCCGATCCCGACAACCAGTCGGGCATCGAGACCTGGCGGCTGGCGGCGGTGCTGGGCTATTCCGGCAGGAACGCGACCATCGGCTTTGCCGACGGCACCACCGCTTCGATTACGCCTGACGGCTACAAGTGGGCCAAGCCGGAGCTGAAGAACCAGCGCTGGGGCGCCACGCCCAGCCGCCCCGAACAGGTGGTCAAGCCCGGCGACGTCGTCTATGTCGAACCGCTCGATCCCAAGGACGGCGCCAAGCCCGGCGAATTCGGTCTTCGCCAAATCCCTGAGATCAACGGCGCCATCGTGGCGATGGACCCCCATACCGGCCGCGTGCTGGCACTGTCGGGCGGTTTTTCCTACGCCTCCTCGCAGTTCGACCGTGCCATGCAGGCGATGCGCCAGCCCGGTTCCTCCTTCAAGCCCTTCGTCTATGCCGCGGCCCTGGACAATGGCTACACCCCCGCCAGCAAGGTGCTGGACGCGCCCTTCGTGATGGACATGGGGCCGGGCCAGGGCCTGTGGCGGCCGGAGAATTTCGAGCATGAGTTCCTGGGCGAGACCACGCTGCGGCGGGGCATCGAGCTGTCGCGCAACGTGATGACGGTGCGCCTGGCCGCCCAGATCGGCATGGACAAGGTGGTGCCCTATGCCGTCCGCTTCGGCGTCTATGACAAGATGACGCCCTTTCTGTCCAACGCGCTGGGCGCGGCGGAAACCACGCTGCTGCGCATGGTCACCGGCTATTCCGAATTCGTGAATGGCGGCAAGAAGGTCGAGCCGTCGCTGATCGACCGCATCCAGGACCGCAACGGCAAGACCATCTGGCGCCACGACAACCGCGACTGCGAGGGCTGCAACGACGCGAGCTGGCACGGCCAGGAAGAGCCGCTGCTGGCCGACACGCGGCCGCAGGTCATCGACCCGCGCACGGCCTACCAGATCGTCTCCATGCTGGAAGGCGTGGTGCTGCGCGGCACCGGCCGCACGGTGCTGGCGGTGGGCAAGCCGGTGGCCGGCAAGACCGGCACCTCGTCGGATTCCAAGGATACCTGGTTCGTGGGCTTCTCACCCGACCTGGCGGCGGGCGTCTATGTCGGCTTCGACAATCCGCGCACCCTGGGCAAATACGTCAATGGCGAGGATGAGCAGGGCGCTACCGTCGCCGCGCCGATCTTCCGCGACTTCATGAAGGATGCGCTGGCCGACCAGCCGCCCACGCCCTTCCGCATCGCTCCCGGCATCGAGGAAGTCTCCATCGACTATCACAGCGGCCAGCCTGTGCCGCCCGGCACCCCCGGCGCGATCATGGAAGCCTTCAAGGCCGGCAGCGCGCCGGGCGAAGGGGGCGCTCCAGGGCAGATGGACGACATGACCCAGGTGTCCAGCCCCGCAAACCCGGCCGGCAACGGGCAGAACCCGGGCGCCCCGCCGCCTGCCGCGGTCGATCAGGGAACCGGTGGACTCTACTGACGCCTTCGATTAAGCACCCGCCATGCGCCCCGAAATCGAACGCACCGCCGAAGACATCAAGCAGGCCATCACCCTGCTGAGGAGGCATCTTTGACTGGGATGCCGCAACCCGCCGCCTGGACGAACTGAACGCCCGGGCCGAAGACCCCGCCTTGTGGAACGACCCGCAGAACGCGCAGAAGCTGATGCGCGAGCGGCAGAAGCTGGACAGCGCCGTCTCTTCGGTCATCAGGATGCAGAACGAACTGGCCGATACGCTGGGCCTGATCGAGATGGCCGAGGCCGAGAATGATGCGGCCATGGTGGCGGATGCCGAAAATGCGCTGAAGGCGCTGGGCAGGCGCGCCGAGCAGATGCGCCTTCAATCCATGCTCTCGGGCGAGGCGGACGGCAACGACACCTATCTGGAAATCCACGCCGGCGCGGGCGGCACCGAAAGCCAGGACTGGGCCCAGATGCTGTTTCGCATGTACATGCGCTGGGCCGAGAATCACGGCTACAAGCTGCAGCTGATCGAGGAAAGCGAAGGCGAGGGCGGCGGCCTGAAATCGGCCACCCTGCTGGTCAAGGGCGACAACGCCTATGGCTGGCTGAAGACCGAAGCGGGCGTGCACCGGCTGGTGCGCATCTCGCCCTTTGACGCCAACGCGCGCCGCCACACCTCGTTCTCGTCCGTCACCGTCTATCCGGTGATCGACCAGACCATCGAGATCGACATTCCGGAAAAGGACGTGCGCATCGACGTCTATCGCGCCTCGGGCGCCGGCGGCCAGCACGTCAACAAGACCGAAAGCGCGGTGCGCATCACCCATCTGCCGACCGGCATCGCGGTGACCAGCCAGTCGGAGAAAAGCCAGCACCAGAACCGCGCGATCTGCTGGGACATGCTGCGCTCAAGGCTTTATGAGATCGAACTGGAAAAGAAGAAGGCCGAGACCGGCGCCTTCATCGGCGAAAAGTCGGACATCGGCTGGGGCCACCAGATCCGTTCCTATGTCCTGCAGCCCTATCAGCTGGTGAAGGACCTGCGCACCGGGGTGGAAAGCCGCGTGCCGCAGGAAGTGCTGGACGGCGACCTCGATGCCTTCATGGCCGCGGCCCTGGCCCAGGAGGTCGGCGGCAAGCCCCGCGAGGCTGTCGCGGACCTGGAATAGGCATCGATCCGTCCTGAAAATCGCACTGAAGGCTGCGCGACGTCAGCCCGTGCCGTGCCTGCGAGACCGGCCGGCGCCGCTAACCGGCCCCAAGCGGACTCAGTGTCGCGCCCGGCGCCAGGGCGTTGGCGGGCGGCAACACCGGTGCGGGCTGCGCAGAAGCAGGCGCAGACAGCTGCCGCGAAGGCTTGTCCAGCGGGTTGTTCGCCAGGGGGTCGTCGGAATGCCGGCAATTGCCCTCGAAGAAAGCGCCCGATTCCACCGCGAAGGCCTCGTGCAGGATGTCGCCTTCCACATGGCTGGTGGAGGCCAGCAGGACCTTGCGGGCATTGATGCGGCCGACCACCTTGCCCCGCACGGTCACCTCTTCGGCATAGATCTCGCCATGAACCTCGGCCTTGTCGCCGATTACCAGCCCGGCGCTGCGCACATCGCCTTCCACCCGCCCATCGACCTGGATGTCGCCCGCCGAAGAGAGGGTGCCGCTGACCACAAGGTCGGCGCTGATGATCGACGGCGCCGCCGATCCGCGCAGGCCGCGCTTGGCTGCCGGCTGGGCCGCCGCCGGTTGGGGAGCAGGAGCGGTTTCCTTGGTCTTGCTAGAGAACATGGTGACCAGCCTCGATGAAGTTGTTGGGGTTCTTCACGACATTGTCGTACCAGACTTCGTAATGCACATGTGGGCCGGTGCTGCGCCCTGTCGAGCCCACCTGTCCGACCGTTGCGCCCTTGGCGACTTTCATGCCCTGCCGGACGGTGATCTTCGAAAGATGGGCATAGCGCGTGCGGATGCCGAATCCGTGATCGATTTCCACCATGTTGCCGTAGCCGCCGCGATTGCCGGCGAACACCACGGTTCCGGGTGCGGTGGCATGCACCGCCGAGCCCCACGGTCCGGCGAAATCGATGCCGGGGTGAAATGCATAGCGGCCGGAGAATGGATCAGGCCGCACGCCGAAGCCGCTGGTGCGGTCGAAGCTTGCGGCGGGAACCGGCCGGGCCAGCGGCACATGCGACAGGGCCGCCGACAGGGTGTTCAACTGGTCCAGCACCGCGGCGGCGCTGAGATAGGCGCGGGTGAATTCCGGATCGGAAATGCCTTCGATGCGAACCTGGTCGAGGGGGATTTCCGGGCCGCCCATGCCCTCCGATTCCAGGCGCCGGGTCAACTGGTCGGGATTGATCCCGGCATGACGCATCACCGCGCGCAGGCCGCCGATCCCTGTATCCAGCGTGTCTTCGGTTCTTGCCATCAGCACGGTCTCGGACTGGCCGATGCGCGCCACCCGGGCGGTCTGTTCGGCCAGCGTGCGCAGTCCAGGATGCTGGACATAGGCGTTGGCATAGGACCGGGACGGATGGACCGCGTGGCGCACGTCGGCGGCGGCGGTGTGGAAGAAGCCGCTGACGGATTTCCATGCCCGTTCCAGCAGGCCGGGCTGCGGCGGCCTGGCGGCACTGCGGGGCTGGGGCGCGGCCGGGCCGGGCAGCATGGTGAGCTGCGACATGCCGCTGCCGGCGTCGCTGTCGAAATAGCCGGCCGGCGCCTCCGCAACCACGCTGTCGGCGGCGGCGCCGTCGCGCGGGGCAGCCCCGGCAAGCTGGGTGTACTGCTGCGTCTTGCCCTGTGGCTGGCCTTGCGCCTGGCCGGCGGAGATGCCGGCGGCCCGCTCGACCTGGCTGGCCCTGTTCAGAAAGCCGGTAATGGCGTTCTGCTTGGCCTGAAGGCCGTCAGCGGTGGCCTTGAAGCGGTCCTCGGCGGAGACCAGCGCGCCGTTCAGTTCGTCATAGGACATCTGCAGGTCCGCCACCCGGCCCTCATAGGCCTGCTGCATCTGCTGGTAGCGGTGGTCCTTGGCGGTGATGATGCGGTCCTTGAAGACCACGTTGACGGTGGCAAAGGCCACCCATCCCAGGAAAATCAGGGTCAGGCCCGCCAGGGTCGCCTGAAGCGACGCGCTGAAGGTGAAGAACTGCACCCGCCCGTCACTGCGGATATAGATCTGCCGCTCGGGGAATGTCTCATGCAGCCACGCCCAGGCGCGTTCGAGGAACGTCGTCTTCATGTTCGGATTTGTTGTGCTGTCCTGGACCCTGAGGCCCCCGCCTTCGGTCCTCATTTCATCCGCCCGAGGCCGGCCGATCAAGTTTTTGTGCCAGAAAAAGGAACGCGCGGTTAACCGCGGGCGAAAAAGCCCCGTCAAACTGCGCTTTTTCCAGAAGGTCTTCAAAGCAGCGCCTTTGCCGCGTCCAGCACGGCCTCGACATGTCCCGGAACCTTCACCTTGCGCCAGGCCTGGACGATCCGCCCGCCGGCATCGACGAGGAAGGTGGCGCGTTCCATGCCCATGAATTTGCGGCCATACAGGGTCTTTTCGCCCCACACGCCCCAGGCCAGTGCAGCACTGGTTTCAGGGTCCGAACCCAGCGCCACCGTCAGCTTGTGCTTTCGGCGGAACTTTTCATGGGATTCCAGACTGTCCTTCGAGACCCCGATCACCTTCACGCCAAGCCTGTCAAACTTCTTCTGCGCCGCACTGAAATCCAGCGCCTCGCGCGTGCAACCGGGAGTATCGTCCCTGGGATAGAAATACAGAACAAAAGGCTGGCCCTTCAGGCTGGCCAGGGAAACGTTTTCACCAGTGTCCAGGGCGAGCCTGAACGCCGGGGCCTTGTCTGCGGGGGCCAGACCGCTGACGGCCCCACCTGCGGCCGTGCTCCGGGAATCCGGCTTTCGCGTGCCCAAAGTTGCAGCATTCCTTGTTCCGGCCATGCCCCGGCCCCGCCATCCCCTTGAAGGCCGGGGATTTAAGCCTATCCCGGCGCCGTGGGCAATGCGCGCAAGCCGCCCAATTCGGTGACAATCTTGAGACAAGGGGCTGGAACATTTGCCCTTTTTAAGCCTAACACAAGTAGTAGTGAGCCGGCGCCCGATCAGGAGCGGCCCAAAGTCGCGCGCCGGGGCCCCGCCAGGGGCAGGACTCCTCTTTGTATAGAAGACCCGCGTGACGCTGCCCTTTGCCCGTTTCATAAAGGCTCATCACATCAGCCGCGCCGCGCTGTTTGCGGGGGCGCTGGCGGCGGCGGTCGTGTTCTTCGTGGTGGGTGCCGGCGTGCGCCTTCTGATCGGGCCGGTGTCGCTGGGTCCGCTGCGTGGCACGCTTGCTTCGGCCATCCACGATGCGCTGCCGGGCATCGCGCTGGACTATGACCAGGCCGCCATCGAATGGAGCCGCGACGAAGGCCGCGTGAATCTGGTGGTGCTCGGCGCGCGCATGTACGACTCCAAGGGCCGCATCGTCGCCCAGGCGCCCAAGGCCGACATCGACCTGGCGGCGGCTCCTTTCCTCAGCGGCCATGTCGTGGTCCGCCGCATCACGCTGGTGGGCGTGCAACTGACGCTGGTCCACCTGAAGGAGGGCGGCATCCGGCTGGGGCTGCAGAAGGACCTGGGCAGCGAAGACCTGATCCGCCGCCTCAGCGACGTGATCGAGGCCAGGGGCAGCACCAGTTCATCGCTGGAAAGCTTCGCCGTGCGCAACGCACGCCTTGCCATCATGGACGAACCCAGCGGCCTGTTCGTGGTGGCGCCCCGCGCCTCTCTGACCATGCGTTCGCGCGGGTCCGACATTCTGCTGGCCTTCGATGCAGACACCGAGATCTCCGGCCGCAAGAGCCATGTCACCGCCAACGTGCTGCTGCCGCCCGGCCAGGCGCCCCTGCGCGGCGACCTGACCGTCAGCCGGCTGGACCTGCGCGCGCTGGCCGCCAACGCGCGGCGTTATGCGGTGCTCAAGGATGTTCCGCTCACTGCCAGCGCCTCGGTCCGCTTCGCCATGAAGCCGGGCGGGGCGTTGGACAATGCCGATTTCGACCTCACCGCGCAGGGCAACATCCCCGCCCGCCTGCTGAAGGACAAGGCCTTGCACGTCAGGCAGATGAGGCTGACCGGCCATTATGAGGGCACCGGCCGCAGGCTGACGCTCAAGACCGCCGACCTGGACGCGCGCGAGGGCCGCATGCGCGGCCGCGGCGAAGGCACCTTCGTCTACGCCGATGGCGCGCTGGATCAGATCAAGGCGCGCCTGTCTTTCGAGCACATTGCCGTGAACGCCCCAGGCCTGTTCGAGCAGCCGGTGAGCTTTCAGTCGCTGGTGGTGGAGGGGGCGTGGCTGTCCGCGGCCCGCCGTTTCGAAGTCTCCCGGGCCGCGCTTGCCGCGCCCGGCTTCAGCCTGACGGCATCGGGGGCGCTGGCCCTGAAAGATACCGGCGCGCCGGGCCTTTCCGCGCATGCGCACATTGATCAGCTGCCGGTGCGCACGCTGCTGCACTATTGGCCGCTGGCGCTGGCGCCCGGCGCGCGTGAATGGATCGACGCCAACATCTTCGCCGGCTCGATCGGGCCGCTGGAGGCGACCTGCAATTTCGCGCCCGGCATGATGGACCGGCCCGTCCTGCCCGAAGACTCCGTGAACATGACCTTCGCCATGCAGGGGGTGGAAGGCGCCTATATCAACGGGCTGACCCATGCCACCGGCATCGAGGGCAATGCGCTGCTGACCGGCGATACGTTCCGCGCCAACTTCACCGGCGGGCGGATCGGGCCGATCATCGCCAGCCGCGGCACCGCCCTGATCCCCGAACTGCACAAGGTGGGCACGGTGGGCAGCTTCGGCGTGCATGTCGATGGCACCATGCCCGACATCATGCGCCTGATCGACATGACGCCGCTGAACTATGCCCGCCGCTTCGGCATCGATCCGCGCCAGACCGGCGGGACGGCCGGCGCCGACCTCTCCTTCCAGGTGCCCATGCTGGCGGACCTGCCGGTGGACGATGTCGGCATCGGCGTGAAGGCGCATGTCGACGGTTTCGGGGTGACGCTGGGACGCATCAAGGTCCATGACGGCGCCGTCGATTTCGACATCGACAATGACCGGCTGCACCAGACCGGCGTCATCGGCATGGCCGATTCCCGGCTGGCGGTCGACTGGACCGAGGACCTCAAGACCCAGGACAACATCACCACTCGCCTTTCGGTGAAGGGCAACATGACCGAGGCGGTGCGCGCGCAGCTGGGTGTCAACCTGCAGCGCTATTTCCGCGGCACCGTGCCCATCACCGCCCAGATCACCGGCCACCGCGGCGCCCTGGTCCAGGCCGATGTCGCCGTCGATTTCACGCCCGCCCTGCTGTCGGTGCCCATTGTCAACCTGGAGAAAAGCCCCGGCGAAGCGGCAACCGGGCATGTGGTGGCCAATTTCGCCCCCGGCAACGTCCTCACCGACGAAACCATCAGCATCGGCGGGCCGGTGCTGAACGCCACCGGCACGGCGACGTTCGCGCGCGGCGGCGAGCTGACCAGCCTGGCCTTCCCCAGCATCAAGATGGGGGCTTTGAACGATCTGGCCTTCCAGCTGCAGCGCGGGCCGGGCGGCAACGATTATACGCTGCGTGGCCGTTCGCTGGACGGCTCCAAGGTGGGCCGCAACGGCACGGGCCAGACCGGGGCGCGCGGCGCCAGCGGCGCGCCCGCCGACGAAACGCCGGAAGGCCGCTTCCATGTCAGCATGCAACTGGGCCGCCTGGCGATGCGCGACGGCGTCTCGATCACGCCCTTCAGCATGGACCTGACCGGGGTGGGCGAGCGGCCCGCCACCCTGTCGCTGTCGGGCGCCCTGGCGCTGGACAGGAATGCCGGTTCGCCGGGCGCCCCCATCGGCGCCAATATCGTGGCAGTGCCGGAAGGAAGGCGCCTGACGCTGACCGCGGCCGATGCCGGGCTTCTGATGCGCGGCCTGTTCGCCTTCGAAAGCATGCGAAACGGCGCGCTCAACGCCACCGCGATCCTGCCGGGCCGCGCCACCGACACCAGCGACGGCAAGGCGCCCGACTTCACCGGCACCCTGACGGTGACGAAATTCAGCATGGTCAACCAGTCGCTGCTGGCGCGCCTGTTCTCGGCCGGCTCGCTGACCGGAATGGGCGACCTGATGGGCGGGGAGGGCATGACCCTGGACAGCCTGGTGCTGCCCTTCAGCTCCAGGAACAATGTGATCAGCGTGAATGGCGCGCGTGTCGCCGGACCTGCGATCGGCGCCAGCGCCGACGGCTATATCGACCGGCCCAAGGGCCAGATCGCGCTCAAGGGCTCGCTGGTGCCGATCTTCGGGCTGAACTCCATCATCAGCAATGTGCCGCTTCTGGGCGACATCCTGGCCTCCAGGAAGGGTGAGGGCATTTTCGGCGTGACCTATTCGCTGAGCGGTGACGCCGAACATCCCGACATCAGCACCAATCCCTTGGCCATGCTGACGCCGGGCATCCTGCGCCGCATCTTCGAGGGGCATATCCCGACCGCCGCAAACGCGCCGTCCAATGCGCCGCAGAATGCACAGAAGGCGCCGTCCAACGCACAACCGGGAAAGCCGGACACCGATCCGCCCGCCGAAAGAAGCGCTGCGCCGCAATAGCGATGTCCGCCGGGGCGTGGAGTCTAGAGTGGCCTCACGAGCACATGACGCTTCTTGCCGCTGGACAGTTTGAGCACGCCGTCCTTGTTCAGCGCCGAGCTGTCCACGGTCAGGCGTGGATCGCTCACGGCCGTATCATTCAGCTTCAACCCGTTGTTGATGATGAGTTTGCGTGCTTCCGAATTGGAAGCCGCCAGGCCGGCCGCGACCGCAAGATTGAGAATCCCGTCCGGCAGCCTGGCGCTGACGGTTGGAAGCCCTTCGGCGGTTACGCCTTCCTCGAACGCCCGGCGCGCGGTTTCCGACGCCGCTTCCGCCGCCGCCCGGCCGTGCAGGATGGCGGTCGCTTCGGTCGCCAGCACTTTCTTGGCCTCGTTCAGTTCGGCACCTTCCAGTATCTCCAGCCGCGCGATCTCGGCTTGCGGCATGTCAGAGAACAGGCGCAGGAAGCGGCCCACATCGCGGTCCTCGGTGTTGCGCCAGAACTGCCAGTAGTCATACGGCGATACGCGGTTCGCATTCAGCCACACCGCGCCGGCGGCGGTCTTGCCCATCTTGGCGCCCGACGCGGTGGTGATCAGCGGCGTAGTCAGGCCGAAGAGCTGCGCGCCTTCCATGCGCCGCCCCAGTTCGATGCCCGAAACGATATTGCCCCACTGGTCCGAGCCCGAAGACTGCAGGCGGCAGCCATAGCGCTTGTAAAGCTCGACAAAGTCATAGGCCTGCATGATGGAATAGTTGAATTCCAGGAAGGACAGCGGCTGGTCGCGGTCAAGCCGCAGCTTCACCGAGTCCATGGTCAGCATGCGGTTGACCGAGAAGTGGCGTCCCACCTCGCGCAGGAAGGGAATGTATTCAAGCTTGTCCAGCCATTCGGCATTGTCGACCAGGATGGCGTCGCTCGGCCCGTCGCCGAATTTCAGCAGATGCCGGATGCCGGAGAGGATCGACTGCTTGTTGTGTTCAATCTGTTCGTTGGTGAGAAGCTGGCGCGTCTCGTCCTTGCCGGAGGGATCACCCGCCTTGGTGGTGCCCCCGCCCATCAAAAGGATCGGCTTGTGCCCGGCCTGCTGGATGCGGCGCAGGGTCATCAGCTGCACCAGATTGCCTACATGCAGGCTGTCGGCGGTGCAGTCGAAACCGATATAGGCGGTGACGCGCTCCCGCCCGAACAGGGCGTCCAGGTCCTGCGGCGCCGAGCAATCGTAATAGGCCCCGCGTGCCGCGAAGGTCTTGAGGAATTCGGACTGGAATTGCGGCGCGGCGGGCATGATATTGACTCTGGATCGACGGGCAGGCGGCATAGCACGAATGGCGCAGATTGAAAAAGTCATCGGCTTGATGAGCGGCACCTCGCTGGACGGCGTGGATGCGGCCCTGCTGGAAACCGACGGAGAGCAGGTCGCACGCCCCGGCCCCTGCCTGACCATACCCTATGATGGGGACACGCGCGCCCTGCTGCGCGCCGCCCTTGATGATGCCCGTGATGTCGCCGAAGGCGCGCCGGTGCCCCAGTCGATCCGCGAGGCCGAGCGCCACCTGACCGAGGCGCATGCCATGGCGGTGAAGGCGCTGCTGGACAGGGCGGGGCTGGAGGCCGGCGCCGTGGCCCTGATCGGCTTTCACGGCCAGACTATCCTGCACCGGCCGCAGCGGCACTGGACCTGGCAGATCGGCGATGGCGCGCTCCTGGCGCGGCTGACCGGCATCGATGTGGTCAATGATTTCCGCAGCGCAGACGTGAAGGCGGGCGGGCAGGGTGCACCGCTGATGCCGCTGTATCACGCGGTGCTCGTGCGACAACTCAGGTCAGGCTCCCCCTTCGGTGCGAAGCACCAGGAAGGGGGAGATGCCGTAGCTGGCCCTCGGGCCAGCGAAGGCAGAGGGGGTTCACCTGTCGTGGTTGTGAACATAGGTGGCGTGGCGCAGGTGACCTACGTGAACGGCGATCAGGTGATCGCCTTCGATACCGGCCCCGGCAACGCGCCGATCGACGACTGGATGCACAGCCATTCCGGCCGTCCGGTGGACGAGGACGGCGCCTTCGCCGCCACCGGCAAGGTGAACGACGCGGCGCTGGCCGCGATGCTGGCCAATCCGTTCTTCGACCGGGCACCGCCCAAATCGCTGGACCGGATGGATTTCGGCATGGACGCGGTGAAAGACCTGCCGCCCGCCGACGGCGCCGCCACCCTGACCGCCTTTACCGCCGCGTCACTCGCCGCCGCGCGCGCCCATTTTCCCGAACCGGCCGCGACCTGGATCGTCAGCGGCGGCGGGCGTCACAACAGGACGCTCATGGCGATGCTGAAGGCGCGGGTGAACGCGCCGGTACTGGCCGCCGAAGATGTTGGCTGGGATGGCGACGGGCTGGAAGCCCAGGGCTTTGCCTATCTGGCCATGCGCTCGAAGCTGGGACTGCCGCTGTCGCTGCCGACCACCACGGGTGTCGCCCAGCCGATGACGGGTGGGAAATTTCACCGCAAGCTCTGATCTTTTGGAATTCCAGAGGCCCGGCTCCCCGAACCGCGCAAAGCGCGGTCGGAGGATAAACTTTACGTCCGGGGCATCCGGTTTCGTTGCGAAACCGGGTCGCCCGAATAAATCGGGCGACGGCGAGAAGGACGAACGGTTTTTTTGAAACTGGGCCACCCGGACAGTTCCTAGCGACAGCGTAGGAACGGGTGGCTGCGAGAAGGCCGCTTTAGCGGCCTTCTCTTGGCTTGCTCATCATGTTGGAGACGTATTCCTTCACCGTCTCGACCACATCGGCTTCGTGCTTGTCGAAGAAGTGGTTGGCGCCCTCGATCTTCTCATAGGTGATCTTGATGCCCTTCTGTGCAGTCAGCCGGTCGACCAGCTTCTGCACATCGGGCTCGGGCACAACATTGTCCTTGGTGCCGTGCACGATCAGGCCCGACGCCGGGCAGGGCGCCAGGAAGGCAAAGTCGTACATGCTGGCCGGCGGGGCGATGGAGACGAAGCCGGTGATCTCGGGCCGGCGCATCAGAAGCTGCATGCCGATCCAGGCGCCGAAGGAAATGCCGCACACCCACACATGGCTGGGATTGGGATAAAGCGTGTTCATCCAGTCCAGCACGGCGGCGGCGTCCGACAATTCGCCCGCGCCATTGTCGAAGCTGCCCTGGCTACGCCCCACGCCGCGGAAATTGAACCTGACGGTGGTGCAGCCCAGCCCGTGGAACATGTGAAACAGGTCATAGACCAGGGGGTTGTTCATGGTCCCCCCGAACTGGGGGTGGGGGTGCAGGACCAGCGCCATCGGGGCGCCATTGGCCTTCTGCCGCTGGTAGCGCGCTTCGATGCGGCCGGCAGAACCGGGCAGGATGATATCAGGCATGGAGTCTCGTTTCCCAACCACGGCCATCTGCAAAGCAAAAAACTCAGGATTTCCGGCCGCTTTCGGCCAAATAATTCACAGGTTTTTCAAAGCCTTGCAGAATAACCCACCAAAACGACGCGAATACTTGACCAGGCTACTCGGGAACTCTATATCCCATTCGACCGGGTTTTTCTTGGCCCCTCTCTACACCGGGAAGGGGGTGAAAAAGCAAGGGAAAACGCCCGTTTCAGGGCCCCGGAATGCGGCGGAAGAAGGAACAGCGCCATGCGGCTGAGCACCAAGGGACGATATGCGGTGATGGCGATGGCGGATCTGGCCGGAAATGCCGTGCTGCCAGGCAGTGAGGGCCGTCCCGTGGCCCTGGCCGACATCGCCGCCCGCCAGGACATTTCGCTTTCCTACCTGGAACAGCTTTTCGCCAAGCTGCGGCGCGGGGGGCTGGTTTCCAGCGTCCGCGGCCCCGGCGGCGGCTATCGCCTGTCGCGCCCGGCCGGCGAGGTGCGGATCGCCGACATCATCATGGCGGTGGACGAGCCCATCGCCGCCACCCGCTGCAAGACCGGCAGCACCAAGGGCTGCACCAAATCGGGCGCCCGCTGCGTGACCCATGACCTGTGGGAAGAACTGGGCCAGCAGATCCATGTTTTCCTGTCTTCCGTCAGCCTGGCCGATGTGGTCGAGCGGCGCGTATTGGGCCGCGCGCGGCCCTGCAACGACATTGGCAACGATGCCGGATTCGCTGACGACGGCAATGCCGCGGACTTTGAAAGCAGCATCTCCGCGAACGGCAAGAGCGTCGCGGCCGAGTAGAGCACCATGCATTATTGCGATCACAACGCCACTTCGCCTCTCAGGCCCGAAAGCCTGGCCGCCATGACCCATGCGCTGGGTGTCTGCGGCAATCCGTCTTCGGTGCATGCCAATGGCCGGGCCGCGCGCGCGGTGGTGGACGAGGCGCGCGAGCGCGTCGCCGCGCTGGTGGGTGCGAAAGCCGATCAGGTGATCTTCACCAGCGGCGCCACCGAGGCCGTTTTCCTGGCACTGCGGGGCGCCGTGGAAGGTTCGCTGGACGAACGGGAAGCCGGCACGGCTTCGCGCATCACCCGCCTGTTCATATCGGGCATCGAACATGCCTGCGTGCAGGCCACCGCCCGGCGCGTGGCCGAAGACCTGCCCGGGCTGAGGCTGACCCATCTGCTGGTGACGGCCGATGGCGTGGTGGATACCGAGGCGCTGCGCGTCGCCCTGCGCGAAGGCAAGGGCCGCACCCTTGTGGCGGTCATGGCGGCCAACAACGAGACCGGCGTGATCCAGCCCCTGGCCGAAGTCTCGCGCCTGGCCCGCGAGGCCGGTGCGCTGCTGCTGGTCGATGCGGTGCCTGCCGCGGGCAAGACGGCACTGGATTTTTCGCTGTGCGACTACATGGTGCTGTCGGCGCACAAGATGGGCGGCCCGCAGGGGGTGGGCGCGCTGATCGTTGCCGATGGCGCACCGCTGCGTCCCCAGATCCTGGGCGGTGGCCAGCAGAAGGGTCTGCGCGCGGGCACCGAGAACCTGGCCGGCATCGCGGGATTCGGGGCTGCGGCCCACACGCTGCTGGGCGCCGATGGCGAGCGCGCGCGCCTGGTGCACCTGACCGAACGCTTCGAAGCGGCGCTGAAAAAGGCGCTGCCCGACACGGTCATCTTCGGTGCCGCCGCCGAGCGTCTTTGCAGCACCAGCAATTTCGCCATTCCCGGCATTACCGCCGAATCCGCGCTGATCGCGCTGGACCTTGACGGCGTGTGCATGAGTGCGGGCGCCACCTGTTCCTCCGGCAGGATCGCGCCTTCGCATGTGCTGGCGGCGATGGGTGTTGCACCGGAACTGTCCCAGGCCGCGCTGCGCGCCAGCTTCGGCTGGAGCAACACCAACGAAGACGTCCAGGCCGCGGTGGAATCGCTGGTCAAGCTGGCCGAGCGCAGCCGCCGCTCGCCGCAAACCGACAGGGCAGCCTGATGTCCAGCGCCGTGCAGAAAGAAACCCGCAAGACCGTCGCCGAGATCGGTGACAAGTACAAATACGGCTTTGTCACCGACATCGAGATGGAGCGCGCCCCCAAGGGCCTTTCCGAAGACACTGTCCGCTACATCTCGGCCAGGAAGGGCGAGCCGGACTGGATGCTGGAATGGCGCCTGGCCGCATTCCGCCGCTGGGTGCAGATGAAGGAGCCGACCTGGGCGCGGGTCCATTACCCGAAGATCGACTACCAGAACGCCTATTATTATGCCGCGCCCAAAGCCGCGCCCCAGAAGCAATCGCTGGACGAGGTCGATCCCAAGCTGCTGGAGACCTACAAGAAACTGGGTATCCCGCTGCACGAGCAGATGGCGCTGGCCGGCGTGGCGGTGGACGCGGTGTTCGACAGCGTCTCGGTCGCCACCACCTTCAAGGAAAAGCTCAACCAGGCGGGCGTGATCTTCTGCCCGATCAGCGAGGCGATCCGCGACTATCCCGACCTGGTGAAGAAGTATCTGGGCACGGTCGTGCCGGTGACCGACAATTTCTTCGCCACCCTGAATTCGGCGGTGTTTTCCGACGGCACATTTGTCTATGTGCCCAGGGGCGTGCGCTGCCCGATGGAGCTGTCCACCTATTTCCGCATCAACGCCGCGGAAACCGGCCAGTTCGAGCGCACGCTGATCATCGCCGACGAAGGCAGCTATGTCAGTTATCTGGAAGGCTGCACCGCGCCCAAGCGCGACGAGAACCAGCTGCATGCTGCGGTGGTGGAGCTGGTGACGCTGGACGATGCCGAGATCAAATATTCCACCGTCCAGAACTGGTATCCGGGCGACGAGGAAGGCAGGGGCGGCATCTACAATTTCGTCACCAAGCGCGGCGACTGCCGCGGCCGCAAGTCCAAGATCAGCTGGACGCAGGTCGAGACGGGCTCGGCCATTACCTGGAAATACCCGTCCTGCATCCTGCGCGGCGACGAAAGCGTGGGCGAATTCTATTCCATCGCCATCGCCAATCACCATCAGCAGGCCGACACCGGCACCAAGATGATCCACCTTGGCAAGGGCACCCGCAGCCGCATCATCTCCAAGGGCATTTCAGCCGGCAAGGCGCAGAACACCTATCGCGGGCTGGTCAGCGTCTATGGCAAGGCGAAGAACGCGCGCAACTATACCCAGTGCGACTCGCTGCTGATCGGCAGCGAATGCGGCGCACACACCGTGCCCTATATCGAAAGCCGCAATCCCACCGCGCGCATCGAACACGAAGCCACCACGTCGAAGATCGCCGAGGATCAGCTTTTCTATTGCCTGGCCCGCGGCATCCCGCAGGACGAGGCGGTCAGCCTGATCGTCAATGGATTCTGCAAGGAAGTGCTGCAGCAGCTGCCGATGGAATTCGCGGTCGAGGCCCAGAAGCTGGTGGGCATCTCGCTGGAAGGGAGCGTGGGATGATTCGCTTCTTCACATGTCATGGCCCGCGAATGCGGGCCACCCAGGTGATGCCGCGAGAGGCTTGCAGCAAGAGCGCCTGTGTCAACTGGATGGCCCGCACTCCGGTGGACCATGACAATTTTACTTTGGATTTGTTCGATGCTTGAGATCAAAAACCTGCACGTCGCCGTCGAGGGCAAGGAAATCCTCAAGGGCCTGACGCTCTCCATCGGGGCGGGCGAAGTGCATGCCATCATGGGCCCCAACGGTTCGGGCAAGTCCACGCTGTCCTATGTGCTGGCGGGCCGCGCCGGTTATGACATCACCGAAGGCTCCATTGCCTATGGCGGCGAGGACATGGCCGCCATGCCGCCGGAGGAGCGCGCCGCCAAGGGCGTGTTCCTGGCCATGCAGTATCCGGTGGAAATTCCCGGCGTCACCACCATGACCTTCCTCAAGACGGCGCTGAATTCCCAGCGCCGCGCAAGAGGCGACGCCGACCTGGACGCAGTGGGCGTCCTCAAGCTGGTGCGCGCCAAGGCGAAGACGCTGAACGTGTCGGAAGAAATGCTCAAGCGCGCGCTCAATGTCGGCTTTTCCGGCGGCGAGAAGAAGCGCCTGGAAATCCTGCAGATGGCGCTGTTCGAGCCGAAGCTGGCGATCCTGGACGAAACCGATTCCGGCCTCGACATCGATGCGTTGCGTCTGGTGGCGGAAGGCGTCAACGGCCTGCGCTCGCCCGAACGGGCCATGCTGGTGATCACGCACTATCAGCGCCTGCTGGATTACATCGTGCCCGACCGGATCCATGTGCTGGCTGGTGGCCGCATCGTTGCCGAAGGCGGCAAGGAACTGGCGCTGGAACTGGAAGCCAAGGGTTATGAACATATCGTGGGCCAAGCAGCATGACTGTGCCCGGCATGATGGTGCTTCCATGAGTGCTTTATCCGCCATCGCCCTGTCGGAACAGCGGCGCGCCAGGGCGGCTGCGCTGGTGAACGAGCGCGGGCTGCCCCACCGGCGCATCGAGGAATGGAAATATTCCGACCTGCGCGCCGCGCTGGGCGAAGCCGGCGTGGGCGCGGTGGTGGCCGAATATCTGGTCAAAAGCCTGCCCTATGGCATGGATGTGTGGGACCTGGCGCGCCCAAATCCGCCGGCCTGGGTGACGCGGAATTTCGCGCATGAGTCCGGCAACACCATGAACGCCGCCTCGCTGGCATTGTCGGATGGCGGCATCGCCCTTCGCGTGCCCAGGGGGCTCGCGCCGGCCGAGCCGCTGAAGCTGGATTTCACCGGGCCCGGCCATCTGCGCGCGCTGCTTGTGGTGGAAGAGGGCGCTTCGCTCAATCTGGTCGAAGGCGTTACCGCCGCCGATTTCCGCAATGTCGGTTTCGAGATCGTGCTGGGCGAAGGCGCAAGCCTGGAGCATATGCGCATCTGCCCGGCGCTGGACAACGCCGTGCTGGTCGAGGAAGCCGCCGTGCGCGTTGCCGCGGGCGCCATCTATCGCGGCCATTTCACCGGCTTCGGCGCGCGCCTGTCGCGCATGGAGCTTGAGATCGCGCTGGAAGGCGCGGGGGCGCAGGCGCATCTGTCCGGCGTGGCGCTGCTGGACGGCGCCCGCCACAGCGATATCACCACCCATGTCACTCATGCGGCGGGCAATACGGTCAGCACCCAGCTGTTCAAGCATGTCGCGGCGGGCAAGGGCCATGCCATCTATCAGGGCAGGGTCACGGTGGCGAAGGGTGCCGACGGCAGCGACAGCCGCCAGACCGCCAAGGCGCTGCTTCTGGGCGAAACGGCGGAAGCCGATCTCAAGCCCGAACTGGAAATCTTTGCCGATGACGTCAAATGCGCCCATGGCGCGGCGGTGGGCGACCTGGACGCGGAATCGCTGTTCTACCTGCGCGCCCGCGGCATCCCGGAGGCACATGCGCGGCGCATGCTGCTGCAGGCATTCCTGGAAGATGCGGTGGCCCAGATCGCCGACATGGACAACCGCGAACTGGCCCGCACCGAACTTCTGACCGCGCTGGAGGCCGTGACATGACGGCTCCCGTAAAGATCGCCATGCCCTTCGACGCCGAAGCCGTCCGCGCCCGGTTCCCGATCCTGTCGCGCACCGTCTATGGCAAGAAGCTGGTCTATCTGGACAGCGGCGCATCGGCCCAGAAGCCCGATGTGGTGCTGGATGCCATGCGCGATTTCGCCCAAAGCGAATATGCCAATGTCCACCGCGGCGTGCATTTCCTCTCCGCCGCCGCCACCGACCGCTACGAGGCCGCGCGCCGCACGGTGCAGAAATTCCTGAACGCCGCGCGCGAGGATGAGATCGTCTTCACCAAGGGCGGGACCGAGGCGATCAACCTGGTTGCCTACAGCCATCTGATGCCCACCATCCAGCCGGGCGACGAGATCGTGCTGTCGGTGATGGAACATCACTCCAACATCGTGCCCTGGCATTTTCTGCGCGAGCGCTGCGGTGCGGTGCTGCACTGGGTGGACGTGGCCGATGACGGCAGCCTGGATGTCGAATCGCTGGACGGCGCGATCGGGCCGAAGACGAAACTGGTCGCCATCACCCATATGTCCAATGTGCTGGGCACGGTGACGCCGCTGAAGGAAATCATTGCGCGCGCGCATGCCAAGGGCGTGCCGGTGCTGGCCGATGGCTGCCAGGGCGCGGTGCACGAAATCGTCGATGTGCAGGCGCTGGACATCGACTTTTATGTCCTCACCGGTCACAAGCTTTACGGTCCCACCGGCATTGGCGCGCTCTATGCCAGGCGCGCGCACCTGAAGGCCATGCGCCCCTTCAATGGCGGGGGCGAGATGATCCGCGAAGTCATGAAGGACCGCATCACCTATGCCGATCCGCCGGCGCGGTTCGAGGCGGGCACCCCGCCCATCATCGAGGCGGCGGGCCTTGGCGCGGCGCTGGACTGGTTGATGGGCCTTGACCGCGCGGCAGTCGCGGCGCACGAACACGATCTGCTCTCCTTCGCGCGCGAGCAGGTAAGCCAGTTCAACTGGCTGCGGGTGATCGGCGATGCGCCGGGCAAGGGCGCGATCCTGTCCTTCGAGGCCGACGGCATGCACGCCCATGACCTGGCCACCATCCTGGACCGCGAAGGCGTGGCGGTGCGCGCCGGCCATCACTGCGCCCAGGTGCTGATGGAGCGCTTTAACGTCACCTCCACCACCCGCGCCAGCTTCGCGCTCTACAACACCAGGGCCGATGTCGATGCCCTGGTGGCCGGGCTGGCCAAGGCGCGCGAGGTGCTTCATGGATAACGCGCTGCGCGAACTCTATCAGGAAGTGATCCTGGATCACTCGCGTCATCCGCGCCATTACGGCGCCATGGCCGGCGCCAGCCACAAGGCGGAAGGCTATAATCCGCTCTGCGGCGACCGGGTGACCGTCTATCTGAATCTGGATGCCGACGGCCGCGTGGCCGACATCGCCTTCGAAGGCAAGGGCTGCGCCATCAGTCAGGCCAGCGCCTCGATGATGGCCGCCCTATTGAAGGGCCGCACGAAAGAAGACGCCGAAAAGCTGATGGAAGGCTTTCTGCACCTGGTCAGGGGCGAGGACGCGCCGGGCCTGTCTGATGACGACCGCGAAACGCTGGAAGTGATGGGCGGGATCAGCGAATTTCCCATGCGGGTGAAGTGCGCGACCCTGGCCTGGCATACATTCAGGAATGCTGTCGAAGAGGGCAGAATGGCAACGGAGGAGGGCGCGGCATGAGCGAGATCGCCCACAAGCCGGAAGCATCCGAAAGCATCGGCCTCGGCCCCCAGGAACTGGACGAATTCACCGGAAAGCTGGTCGGCGCGCTGAAGACCGTCTACGACCCGGAGATCCCGGTTGATATCTATGAGCTGGGACTTATCTATAAGGTGGACGTTTCCGACACCAAGGATGTCACCGTGGACATGACGCTGACCGCGCCCAACTGCCCGGTGGCCGGAGAGATGCCCGGCAACGTCAAGGCGGCGCTTGAAACCGTGGACGGCATCGGCGAGGTGACGGTCAACATGACTTTCGACCCGCCCTGGACGCCCGACCGCATGAGCGAAGAAGCCAAACTCGAACTGAACATGTACTGATGGAAACGCAAGCCCCCGCCCGACCCCGCCGTGAACGTCCCAAGCCGGTCAAGCTGACCGAAGCCGCCGCCATGCGCGTGCGCGAAATCATGACCGGCGCCGATGGCCGCTATCAGGGCGTGCGCGTGGGCGTGAAGAACGGCGGCTGCGCCGGCATGAGCTACACCATGGATTATGCCGAGGACGCAAAGCCCTTCGAGGAAGTGGTGGAGGACAAGGGCGTGAAGATCTTCATTGACCCCAAGGCCATCCTGTTCCTGATCGGCACCGAGCTGGATTTCGTTCAGGAAAAACTGGGCGCGCGCTTTGTCTTCAACAACCCCAACCAGACATCCGCCTGCGGCTGCGGCGAGTCGGTCCAGATCACGCCGTCCCAGGCCTGAACCCGGCATTGGCGATAATCAGGCCGCGCTGGGCTCCAGCGCCGCCACGCGCGGATCATTCTGGTTGATCACCTGATTGCGCCCATGATGCTTGGCGCCATAAAGGCAGGCATCGGCGCGGCGGATCGCGGCGTCGGCGCTTTCGCCCGGCATCAACTGGGCCACGCCGATCGAGATCGTGATGGTGCCCAGAACGTCGCCGGTGGATTTCTTGACCAGCTTCTTGGACTTCACCCCCTCGCGAATCTGGTTGGCCACGCGGGTTGCGGCGGCAAGGCCGGAGCCGCGCAGCAGCACGGCGAATTCCTCGCCGCCATAGCGGGCGGCGGTGTCCCGGCCCTTGACGTTCTCGGCCAGGCAGTTTGCCACCAGGCGCAGCACCTGGTCGCCGGTCTGGTGGCCCCAGGTGTCGTTGAAATTCTTGAAATGATCGATGTCGCACAGCAGCAGCGCCACCTCCTCCCCGCCGGCCGCGATCTGGTCCAGCGCCTGGTACATGGCGTCGTCGAACGCCTTGCGGTTGGCGATGCCGGTCAGGGGATCGGTCATGCTCTCCTTGCGGACATTGTCCAGCTTGGAGCGCAGTTCGCTGACCTGCTCGGATGATGCCTGCAACTCGCCTTCCAGGCTGCGGGTACGCACCTCCATGGCGCGGGTGGCGGCGACCAGCCGGTCGACCAGCGCGCGCAGGTCCGCTGGGCTGCGCTCTGCGCCCAATTCGCCCGTGGCCGCCGACAGCGCGTCCTTGTAGTTGCTGGTGTCGCGCGCCGACGCCTCCAGCTTTCCCAGCACATCGTCGATGACGCCGCGCATGTTGGCGCCAAGGTCTTCCATGGCGCGGGCTGCGCGCGCGCCCGACAGGCAGCGCAACCGCAGGTCCAGAAGGATCTCGGGCGTGAAGGGGCGCCTGGCCGAGATCAGCGTCCCCATCGCCTGGGTGATCGCGGGGTTCTCGCCCGAGGCATAGGCATAGAACAGTTCGAAATTTTCCGGCGTGGCGATGACGCCGCATTCGCCCATCAGGGCCAGTGCGGTCTTGGCAAGAGCCTGTTCGCGTTCCGGTTTGTACACAACGATCCCCGTTCGGTTCGCGGGAAGATGATCCCGGCCCCCCTTGCGGCAATCGTGCACGCCGCATCGTAAAAAACCACTAAATGGCGAGCGCAAACACCCCGGATTCCGGCAGGAATCGAGGCTTTTGGCGGCTCTTTCCCGCGCCGGGGCGGGTTGCTCCCGGCGGGCTATTCGGGCTGGGGCTCGGGCTTTTTCAGCGAGGCCGGCCGGAACAGGAAGGCCGGCAGCTGGCTGTGATCCACCGTCTCGGGCCGGGCGGCACGGGCATTGTGCTCGCGCTGGCTGCCGCGCTCGCTCCGCTCCCGGCGCGGCTTTTCGCGCGGCGGCCTGCCTGCCTGCTGGTTGTCCTGGGTTTCAGCACGGCGCTTTTCGACAGGCTTGCCGGGGGATGGATGGGACGGCACGGCGGCCACGGCCGTTTCGGGCTGCGGCGCCGTCGGCTCCATCGCGGCAACCTGGTCGTGATACTTGCCATCCGGCGGGCGGCGGTCACGCTGCTTGCCGTCGCGGCCACGGCCCCTCTCGCCGCCGCGTCCGCCCTTGCCGCCATGACGATCGCCATCGCGGCGGGGACGCACATCCTCGCGGACCTCGATGTCCATCATTTCACGGCGGGTCAGGGTCTGGCCGGTGATTTTCTCGATCGCGTCGATGTATTTCTCGTCGCGCTTGCTGGCCAGCATATAGGTCAGGCCGCTGCGGCCGGCGCGGCCGGTGCGGCCGATGCGGTGGACATAGTCGTCGGCATGGATCGGCACGTCGAAATTGAAGACATGGCTGACGCTGGGCACGTCGAGGCCGCGCGCCGCCACATCGGACGCCACCAGGATCTTCAGTTCACCGCTGCGAAACTTCTCCAGCGTCTTCATGCGCAGGCTCTGGTCCAGGTCGCCATGGATCGGCGAAGCGTCGAAGCCGTGCTTGGCCAGGCTCTTGGCCACGACATCGACATCGCGCTTGCGGTTGCAGAAGACGATGGCGTTGTTCAGCGTGGCGTCCGCCTCGCGGATCAGCCGGCGCAGCGCCTCGCGCTTGGCCCAGTCGTTCGCCGGGATCATCACCAGTTCCTGGGTGATGTTGGTGGCGGTGGTGGCAGGGCGCGAGACCTCGATGCGGGCGGGATTGTGCAGGAACTGGTCGGTCAGGCGCTGGATTTCCGGCGGCATCGTCGCCGAATAGAACAGGGTCTGGCGGGTGAAGGGCAGTTTCTTGCAGATTTCCTCGACGTCGGGAATGAAGCCCATGTCGAGCATGCGGTCGGCTTCGTCGATCACCAGGATGTTGACCTGGGAGAGCAGCAGGCGGCCGCGGTTGAAATGATCCATCAGGCGGCCGGGCGTGGCGATCAGCACATCGACGCCGCGGTCCAGCTTCTTGATCTGCTCGTCCATCGCCGTGCCGCCGATCAGCAGCGCGTGGGTGAGCTTGGTGTATTTGGCGTATTTGTCGAAGCTTTCCGACACCTGGTCGGCAAGTTCGCGGGTCGGCTCCAGCACCAATGCGCGGGGCATGCGCGCCTTGGCGCGGCCCTTGGACAGCATCTCGATCATGGGAAGGGTAAAGGAAGCAGTCTTGCCGGTGCCGGTCTGGGCGATGCCGATCACGTCGCGCCGCTGCATGGCCAGGGGAATCGTCCGCGCCTGGATGGGCGTTGGCGTGGTATAGCCGCTGTCGGCGACCGCCTTCAGGATTTCGTCGGAAAGGCCAAGGCCGTCGAAGCCTTCGACGGACGCTTCAGCCGAAGCGTTCGTGGTCACATTCTCGATTGGGGAAGAAGTCTCGGTATTTTCAATAACTTCACCCATTCCGGCTTCCGCGCCGGAGGTCGTCACACTGTTCGTAGCACGCTCCTGAAAAGGGGCGCTCGGTGTGGCGCCCAGGCCGCAGACACCCGGATTGGCGGTGCGGCTCTTACCAGAGCGATACATAGGGATATTCGCTGAAAAAGCAAGGTCACGCGGCTAGAGTGCGACCGCAGGTGGGAACTTCCGGCATGGCATTCTTGCGGATATGGATATTGGCGGCGCTTTGCCTGGGCCTGTGGCTTTTGGCGGCCCATGGCCTTTACCGGCCGACGCCTGTCCCGGCCGGCGCGCCCCGTGAAACTTTCTCCGCCCTGCGCGCCGGCACTGTGCTGGGCAAGGTGCTGGGGCCGCAAAAGCCCCATCCCGCCGGTTCCCCGGAAAATGCCGCCGTGCACAGCCGTCTGCTGGACGCGCTGGCCGGGCTGGGGGTGGACGCGCAGACCGGGACGACGATGAGCTGTTTCGGCGAGACGCGCTGGCACGCGGTCAGTTGCGGCACGGTCGGCAACATCTTTGCTGAGGTCACGCCGGGCCTGGGCGATCCGGTGCTGCTGATGGCGCATCTGGATTCGGTGGCGGCGGGTCCGGGCGCCTGCGACGACGGCTGCGGCGTCGCCACGCTGCTGGAGACGATCCGCGCGCTCAAGGCGTCGGGCTTTGCTGGGCGCCATCCGATCGATGTGCTGTTCACCGATGGGGAGGAGGGCGGAATGCTCGGCGCCGCCGCCTTCCTGCGCGCCGGAACGGTGCGCCCCCTGGCGGTGATCAATGTCGAGGCTCGCGGCAACCAGGGCCCCAGTTATCTTTTCCAGACCAGCCCCGGCAATGCACCACTGATCGATCTTTATGCGCGCAACGTTTCGCATTATGCGACTTCGTCGCTTTACGCCGAAATCTACAAGTACCTGCCCAACGACACCGACCTTACGCCTTTCCTGCAGGCGGGCGTCACGGGCTACAATTTCGCCCTGATCGGCAACATCGCCGCCTATCACACGCCGCTGGACGTGCGCGCCGGCATCGATCTTTCCGGCCTGCAACAGCATGGCGAGGCAGCTCTGGGGCTTTCCAGGGCGCTGGCGAACAGCGATGCCGGCGCGTTGAAGGGGGGCGAGGCGATCTATCTCGACATCTTGGGACGCTGGCTGCCGCGCCTGTCCGCGGGCTGGGCGCTGCCGCTGGCGATTGCCGCCTTTGTGCTGATCCTGGTGGCGGGAATGCTTCGGCGGCGCGATTTGCGCACGCCAGGGCGGCCGCTGCTCGCCCTGGCCATGCCGCCGCTGCTGCTGGCAGGATCGGTGGCGATGGGCTTTGCCCTGCACGGCCTGGCCGTCTGGATAGCGGGCACCGTCGATCCTTCCTTCGCCCATCCGGTCTGGCTCAGGCTTTCGCTGGGCTTCGGCGTGTGGGCGGTGGCGCTGGCGACGGCGCGCGGATCGGGCGCGGTCGCCTCCTGGGGCTGGATGGGCTGGCTTGCCATCGCCTGCGCGCTGCTGGCACCCGGCCTGTCGCCCTATTTCCTGTTTCCCGCGCTGGTCGCGGCTCCGCTGCTGCTGATCACCGCGCGCGGCGGGCGCGGACTGGCGCTGCTGATCGCGGCAATTCCGGCGCTGGTGATCTGGCTGCAGCTCAATGCCGGGACCGAGCCTTTGATGGGCCTGAAGGTCCATCCCATCTTCACCGTCACCGCCGCCTTCGCGCTGGTGCCGGTGCTGCCGCTGCTGGCGCCGGTGCGCGGGCCGGCATGGACGGCATCCTTCGCCGTCGCGCTGGTGCTGGCGCTGGGTCTTGCGGCCGTGGCCGGCATGGTGCCCGCCCACAGCCCCGCCGCGCCCGCGCGGATGAACATCACCTATCTGGAAAACCGCGGCAAAGCTGCCTGGCTGGTGAATGGCGATATCCCGCCGGATTCGGCGATGGCCGCCGCAGCCGGTGCCACTTTCAGCGACGCGCCCGTGCGCATTCCCGGCCTGGGGCTGTCCGGCTATCTGGCGCCGGCGGGCGCGGCGAAAACGCCCGTGCCCGGCGCGGAGCTAGACACCCATACAAGCGGCGGCGTGGTGCTGACGATGCACGGCTCCGCCCAGGCCGATGGCATGATCCTCGATGTACCGGCGCGCGCCGGGCTCAAGTCGCTGTCGGTCGACGGCGTTCCGTCCGCGGCGTCGGGCAACACCATGATCCTTTGCCGCACGCCCGATTGCGCCCGTGCCCGTATCGTGCTGGACGGTGATTTCCGCAACGTGTGGCTGCGCTTCGCGGAGGTCCGCCGCGGTCTTCCGCCCAGGGGCGCGCTGCTGTCGGGAGCAAGGCCGCGCGACGCGGTGCCCTCGGGCCAGGGCGATCAGACGGTGATCGGCGGCAGCATCGGCCTGGTCGCCCCGGGCCGCCAGCCGTTGCACTAGCGGATCAGATGTCGATGGCCTCGGCGGCGAACTCTGCGGGAGCGTCGGCCAGCCCGCAGGGCGTCCGGCCGCGCGACCATCATAAAACGGTGGCAGAACGACTGTCGATCAGATGTCGATGGCCTCGGCGGCAAACTCCGCGTTCTCCTGGATGAACTGGAAGCGCAGTTCCGGCTTCTTGCCCATCAGCCGTTCGAACAGGTTTTCGGTTTCTTTCTCGTCGCCGTCGGGCACATGCACCTTGAGCAGAGTGCGATGGCCCGGCCGCATCGTGGTTTCCTTCAGCTGGGCGGGCATCATCTCGCCCAGGCCCTTGAAGCGCGACACTTCCACCTTCGATCCGGTGCGGAATTCCGTTTTCAGAAGCCGCTCGCGGTCGGCATCGTCGCGGGCATAGACGGTCTTGCCGCCGTGGGTGAGGCGATAGAGCGGCGGCATGGCCAGGAACAGGTGGCCGCCCGCGATCAGGTCCGGCATTTCGCGATAGAAGAAGGTCAGGAGCAGCGAGGCGATATGCGCGCCATCCACGTCGGCGTCGGTCATCACGATGACCCTCTCATAGCGCAGGTCTTCCTCGCGGTACTTGGCACCGGTGCCGCAGCCCAGCGCCTGCACCAGGTCATTCAATTCCTGGTTCATCTGCAGCTTGCCCGCCGCCGCGCTGGCCACGTTCAGGATCTTGCCGCGCAGCGGCAGGATCGCCTGGATGGCGCGGTCGCGCGCCTGCTTGGCGCTGCCGCCGGCGCTGTCGCCTTCGACCAGGAAGATTTCGGTCCCATCCGCTGCGTCGCGCGTGCAGTCGGCCAGCTTGCCGGGCAGGCGCAGCTTGCGCGTGGCGCTCTGGCGCTTGGTTTCCTTTTCCTGCCGCTTCTTCAGCCGGTCCTCGGCGCAGTCGATGACGAAGTTCAGCAGCTTGTCGGCATCGGCCGGGCTTTCCGCCAGCCAATGGTCGAAATGATCGCGCATCACCGTCTCCACCAGGCGCTGGGCGTCGGGGCTGGAGAGCTTGTCCTTGGTCTGGCCCTGGAATTCCGGTTCGCGGATGAAGACCGACAGCACCGCGCAGGCGCTGTCCATTACGTCGTCGGCGGTAATCAACGAGGTCTTGCGGTTGTTGGTGCGCTCGCCATGGCCCCGCAGCGCCTTGGTCAGCGCGTTGCGCAGGCCCTGTTCATGGGTCCCGCCCTGGGGCGTGGGAATGGTGTTGCAGTAGGAGCGGATGAAGCCGTCGCGCCCGGGCGCCCAGGCGACGGCCCATTCGACCGCGCCACCTTTTCCTTTTTGAAGACTGGCGTCCTTGTTCTCGGTGCGGCCGAAGAATTCGCGCGGCGTGATGGTCCTTTCCTTGCCGATCTCGCCCTTGAGGAAATCCAGCAGGCCGCCGGGGAAATGCAGCGTGTCCTCGGCCGGCGTATCGTCCTCGATCAGAGACGGGTCGCAGATCCAGTGAATCTGGACGCCCCGGAACAGATAGGCCTTGGACTTGGCCATGCGGTGCAGCCGGGCAGGGGAGAAACCGACATCGCCGAAGATCTTCGTGTCGGGCCTGAAGCTGGTGATGGTGCCGCGCCGGTTGACCGCGCCCATGTCCTTCAGCTTGCCGATCGCGTGGCCGCGCTCGAAGCGCATCTTCCAGGCATGCCTGTCGCGCGCCACCTCCACTTCCATCCATTCCGACAGGGCGTTGACGACGCTGGCGCCCACCCCGTGCAGGCCGCCCGATGTGTCATAGGCCTTGCCGTCGAACTTTCCGCCGGCATGCAGCGTGGTCATGATGACTTCCAGCGCCGACTTGTTCTTGAACTTGGGATGCGGGTCCACGGGGATGCCGCGGCCATTGTCGCGCACCACCAGAACATTGCCGGCCTTCAGTTCCAGTTCGATTCGGCTGGCATGGCCCGCCACCGCCTCGTCCATGGAGTTGTCCAGGATTTCGGCGGCCAGGTGGTGATAGGCGTTGGCGTCGGTGCCCCCGATATACATGCCGGGCCGCCGGCGCACCGGCTCCAGCCCTTCCAGCACCTCGATATCCTTCGCCGTATAGGCGCGCGAGGCGGGAGCTGCGGAATCAAACAGGTCGGGG
>Ga0209935_1000320_pt1 | contig 139388 bp, 136 predicted proteins | sample ThiBio_1000_plan_2_FD_183958 | JGI IMG/M metagenome (GOLD analysis project Ga0209935, IMG submission 183958) | Wastewater bioreactor microbial communities from Cape Town, South Africa - Thiocy_cont_1000_plan (SPAdes) | ecosystem: Engineered > Bioreactor > Thiocyanate-remediating >... | reverse complement strand
TCCCAAGCTATTCCCAATAAACCAAATTAATGTCTTAAGAGATAATATTAAATCATCTATCAAAATGATGGGATTAATGCCAAATAAAATTTGAATTTTCCTGCCAAATAAATATAAAACTTACAGACTCTCTTAATTTTCTCAATTTTGTAGTTCAGCTTTTTTGAAAAGAGTTCCTTATTTATAAGGATATTATATAAAAAAGGAAAAATAGCAAAAGACGAAATTAAGCTAAGAAAATATTTAGGGCTGCACGATGTAGCAATGAGTAGCGATTATGTAGCACTATTACTGCTACAGTGTTATGAGGTATTTTGATACAGAGATAGTGCAAAAATCCTTTTATAAAGGCTCTTACCTCGGTGAAATTAATTTTCCAGTAAGAAAGTGTAGCAAATGTAGCGATTTTGTTTATCTGGAAATCCTCACTGTAATCACTGGTTTGAACGACGTGTATTTTTTATCTATAAATGGTATGATATGAGCCATATAGGTTTTATTAAATACAAATTATCGGCAAGTAGCACCTGATGACACGAACCGTAAGATTGGGTCAGTTAAAATTCAAGAGAATCTAACTTACTAAATCCTAGACTATAATCAGGTTACTGGCAGCAAAAATATGGTGTTTTATGAAGGTGGTATTTTTAGTGGGATCAGGATCAGCAGGAAAATCATCTCTTTGTAAAGAGCTAGTGGAAACATATAAGTGGAACTCTAACAGCGTAGATGAAGTTTGGGGGAAAATTCTGCTTGAGCATTCAGCAAAAATAAACCCTCTCATCCTGAATGAATTAAAAAAACAAAACCTTATACCCAAGCTTCAAACTCATATGACAGAAACTGAGGTGGTAAATTTAGCGAGTATTGGATTACTCAATATATCAATAGGAGAGCATAAACTTACACAACAATTTCAAGATCAAAAGCTTGATGGACTTGAAGAGGCATTAAAAAAAGCAGGATTTAATGAAAGCGAAATACTTACACTTTCCCACGATCTGCGATTAGCAACCCAAATTGCTGATAACGTATTTAAAGAAAATCCATTTCCAAATTATTCAAGTTTAATCGAAAGACTTTATGATGAGACTTTTAAAACAAGTAATGCAGACAAGACAATTATTTTGGATGTTGTACCAGATAGAGAAGGGGCTGTCAGTGAGCTAGTAGAGCGTTTTGAAGTCCGTGCAAACCAATATCGCGAAGAAAATTCAAGTGAAACGCTTACAACCTCTCTCGTATTCGCATATTGTCCTCTGCAAAAACTGGATGAACGTCTTGTAGAACGTAATCGCAAGGCGAAAATAGATAATCCCACTGATCAAAGAGAAGGCTTGATTGCGGCTAATCACCTAGCAGCATTAGTAACAGCAGAAAAAAAATTCGATAGTTCTTCTAAAAATATATTATCAAGAACTGAACTTTTTGATTTTATAAATAGGCATGCAAACACAGAAAAAACCGAAGACTCTTTATTTATAGAAAATCCAGTTGATCCTGAAGCATTACAACCGTTCCATGGGGAACTAGTTAAAACAAACATTACAGAGAGTGGTGCCGTTAAATTACAGCTTGACGACGATGTGCCTACATTAAATTCTTCTGAGCGACCACGTATTGGAACTAAAGAAACAATTGAGAAATACACTAAGTTAGCAGAAAAATTTGGATTTTTTGAAAATCAGGAACGAGCTTCTCTTACTCTTCATGAAGGACTCAGTTTTGATGTTGTAATCAATACTGCAAATGGTACTCCCAAGTCATTGGCTACCGAACTTGTAGAGAAACTAGAAAAAAATAAAACATCAACTCATATATCTAAATTATGAAGATTGCCGTGATAATGTAATTTGTAATCACCGCTTATATGGCCATTTTTACGTTGCTATGTTCTGGTTTGATAGAATTTATTCAGCTTCTTCCGATGAAATATGAACAATATTAATACATATTTAAAAAAAATAATATTTAACGTCCATTACAACTTTCTTGCATAAGTCTCACATGTAAATCACATATTTTATCTCTATAGTCATAAATTTCAGCCCAATTTGGAAAAAACACATTATTAGAGGGTAAAACTGCCTGCTCATTTTTTATTGTTTTTTTAACAAAGCTATGCTGACAAAAGCCATCTAATAAAGCTTGATCACCTCGTTCCGGGTCATTAGCAAAAACAGCTTGCGTTCTATTTTGTATCTCATGAATAGGTTTTTGAAAAGTCAGTTCCAACCCTCGCAATTTTAATGGGCCAACATTTAAATGTTCCACAGTCATTTTATTCCAATTTATTCTTGTACCGCTAACAAGAATTTTGGCTGCTAACTCTTTTGGTAAAACTCCAGAATCAACAAGCTGATCTACAAATCCGGCTGCTCCACTTTCATCTCCTCCGGTTGAAATAACACAGATAACATTTTTACGTAATTGATATTCTAGGTATCTAATGGCATCTAACTCTACAATACCATTATCCAAAAAAATTTGTGTTACCTGTGCAGCCTGTCTCCTAATTGCCTCATCACTTTGATTACTTTCTTCAAACATTGCTATTTCAGTTTGTGTTCTTTCAATTAAAGATGAAATCATATCGAGGTCTTCATTAGCCATTACCATTTCTAACCAAGCCTTCTCACGAACGTCAAATGCATCGGGATCACGCGCAAGTTTTCTTGTGATCCTATGCCAATAATTATAAGTATCTAAGTTCTCTCCGGTTAGATCTCCTTGATGATGGTCAAACTCTATTGTCAAGGTTCCATCTAAATCAAAAATCTGAATTGGTTTTATAAATTTAACATGTTCAGTTATAGCCATCTGTATCTCTAATTAGTTAACCCAGGATCCGTTTATATCATATCAAAGCGAAAAGCTTGATAAGAAGGTGATTCATATGGATGAGCCTTCTTTAAGGCTGCAACAGCAGCTTTGATTTGCTCTTTAGTACAAATAATTTCTACTTTATATTCAGGCACTCTTTCAAGTTTATTGATTGTTCCAATAAAAGCTTGGCTACCAGGTAATGGCATAAACTGTCCCTCGCCCAATGTTTGCCAAGCACAATGCTGATAATGATCTACACTTCCTGCCCCTGTAGCAAAAATAGCATTTTTAACAATTTCTAAATGTGTTTCTGGAACACAAAAACATAGCATATACATGATATCACCTATGGAGAAATTAATTCTGTTTTCCAAGAGCCTTCTATCTTCGTATAACGAATTACCTCAGAAAAAGAAATAGAACCGACTGTGTAAAAAATCCATGTTTTTGGGATAAAGCGAAAGCCGAAATAATACTCACTCATAGGGATAGGAAGGCTTGCAAATTGATCACTCAATTCTTTTTTCCTAGTTTCCAATTGATTTAGATCTTTAATGGCAAGGCCGGAAGTAGGAGCATAAGCAGAGAATCTCAATTGGCGTTCACGAGGAAGAGTTTTCCAAAAAGCCTCATTTTCTTCTTGGGAAATGGGTATTGCTGTTCCTTCTAAAATAACTTGTCGGCTCTGCATTGCAAATAAAAAATTTAAACAGGATTTAGGGTTACTTAATAATTCAGCAACCTTGCGTGTTTTTTGTTGAGTAAAAAATAATAGACTCTCGGTTTCAATTTCGCGAATGGCCACCACTCGACTATGGGGATCGCCTAAGCTACTACAAGTGCTTAAAACAGCACAGAAAGGATCCTCAATCCCTCGTTCTTTTTCCTTGTTCAACCATTCTTTTAGCATATTAAAGGGCACGAATCTCTCCTGTTAATTGGTGTACTAGAGTTAATTTATCAAGTTGAGCTTATACTTTGAATGCACGAGGGTTCACTTCCACCATCGTTTTTGAACCTGATTTTACAATGCGTATTTGATTGTGTTCCACTAATAATTCAACAGCTAAGTCGCGTTTTATTTTATCTCGCAGTGGACTTAATTGTTGAATGGTTCGTAACGTTGTTGAGCTAATATTTTTTTCAATAAACCAGTCCATTAGTTTGACGGCATCGGAAAACTGCAAAGAAACGGTTTCGGTAGGCATAATTCGTCGTGCTTCTTGCAAATGCCAATTAATTATTTCAATGGCATTTTCGGTATGTTCTACACTAATATCCCCATGGCATCCTTCAAAGAGATGAAAAAGTGCTGCAAGCCGCGCTGTATTTTCAGCCGCTTTTGATGCGAAATCAACGATATCGACCCACTGGCCTTGAGGTTTTAACCCTGTTTCTACCGCATTAAAAAATAAAATCCATTGTTGTTTTGCGGTTATGCTCATTTTCAACAATGGAAGTTGAATACAACCTTGATGGCTTAATTGTTCTGATTGATTTAAGCAGGCAGTGATGCGTTGCTCATAATGAGTTAGAGAATGTAAAGAAGCAGGCGGTTCTTGGTAAAATCGATTTCCCATACTGTTGGCAGGATAAGCCATAAGACAACGAGCTAAAAAACCGCTTTGTCGACTGATACCCGATGCTTGTTTGGTAAGTTGTTGTAAGATAAGCGGTTGCATCATCAAGTTAAGTGTTAGACGCCGATTTTCAATGGTAAATCCTTGCGTTGTTTTACGATGCGCGGTGAATGTCTTACCGTCCCACAAACGATTAAGCAAAGCTACAAAACGAGTCGGATTACCTTGCATGCTATGGCTACCTAAGATGATACCAGCCTCATCAGACCATAAGGAAGCAGAAGGCCAGCCTTGGGCCAAATGAATAGCCAGTGCTTCTTGGGTAGCATCTTCAAAATAAAGAGTGGGTTGTAAAGGAATTTCCGGTTCTTGATGAATTAATTCATCAAGCATTTCTTTGGCATAATCAGAATCTTCTCCCGTATAGGTTGCACGTTTGATTTGAGAGAATAAACTATCTTTTTCCATTTGCCATACTTGATGTTGCGTTAGCGCTGATAACACTTCAGGCTCGCGCCTTTTACGAATCAATGTCTCCCAGTGACGCGCTGCTTTCGAAAAAACATTATCTGCAGCAGTTTTTCGGGTGCCAGAGCCGCTGGCAATTAAAAAATAAAGTGATACTGGACTAATTAAATAGTTGTCTCGCGCCACATTAGCAAGTGATTGGCATGATAGTGACATATTAGCCAAGGCGCTGCATGCAATCAAAGGCAGGGGTTGCTGTCCATATTGTTGATAGTCGATTACGGCTTTTCTTACAATTGGGGGAAGTGCCTCAACTGGATAAGGACAGTCAGGGGCTAAGATTGGAGAAAGTGGAATAGGTTGTCCCCATCCGACATTTTGTTGGACATTATTTTTAATCTCCAATTCATTCTGTTCAATAGTCATTGTGTTAGAGGATGAAGTTTTGGTTTCCGATTTTACCAGTAGCGTATGTATGATGTAAAATTATTGGCCTGGAATACAATATCGATATCTCATTATTATTGAGCATGAGCATTGAAGATGCTTTGATAAGTTTCTTTTCCATTTTATCCTGGACAAAGGTGGTTTTTTTGAGCAACCCAAACCGTTGCTTCTCCACACTCCGGGTCCCTAACGTTATGTACAAGGATTTTAAAATGGCACTCTAGAAGGATTTGAGTATATTCTTCGGAAGAAAGGGAGGCATGATATAAATCATATCCTCCATTATCACCCCAAACTTCTCCATACTCCGGTCCGGAAGTAAATATTAATAAACCATTTTGCTCCACTAAAGAGGCAAGGGATTTTAATGTTTTTCGTTGATCGTCATGAGTAACCTAAACACTTCGTGTAAAATATAGGAAAAGAACAGTGATTTCTTAGATCCGTTCATGGTGAGGAGGCGCTTTAGCGCCGTCTCGAACCATGGTTTTGGCTGAATAACTCTCATGATGTTTGTATTTTGATATAATAACCGGCGATATGTTTGTGTTGTAAAAGCCGGTTCTCCATTAGTGCCTCGTGCCAGTCACTGAGTATGGTTACAGGGGTTTACGACAATATCATTGGTGAAGTACGTTTGTACTATCCCGTTCGGAAGATAGTTGCTGATTCAACCCCTGCTCCACAACATATCATTTTATAATTTTAAGTCAGGAAAAATGATATGGTCAAAAATACCACAAAAAAATCCAATCTGTCAAAGAATAAAAAACCAATAAATATGGCGGCCCTACCAAAACACCTTCAACATATTAATACTATGGCAGCTGGGATTGATATTGGTTCAAAAGCACATTTTGTAGCGGTACCGGAAAGTTGTGCTGATGTCTATGTCCGTGAATTTCAAAGTTTTACGACAGACCTTTATGAACTAGCTGATTGGTTAGAGGCCTGTGGGATAGTAACGGTCGCTATGGAGTCGACAGGGGTTTATTGGATTCCATTATTTGAATTATTAGAATCACGTGGCTTTGAAGTATTACTTGTGGACGCTCGACATGTAAAAAATGTAAGCGGTCGCAAAACAGACGTTTTAGATTGCCAATGGTTACAGCAATTACATACTTATGGCTTGCTTAGTGGAGCGTTTCGCCCATCAGAACAAATTTGCGCGCTACGCGCATACATGAGACAAAGAAATGTGTTAATAAAGCAAATGTCTTTACATGTTCAACATATGCAAAAAGCGTTAAGCCAAATGAATATTCAATTGCATAATGTGATTAGTGATATTACTGGCGAAACCGGAATGATGATTATCCGTGCAATTGTTAGCGGTGAGCGAGATCCAAAAGTATTAACAAGACATCGTAATTATCGTTGCAAAAGCCCTCTTGCAATCATTGAAAAATCATTAACGGGCAATTATCGTGATGAACATATCTTCGCCTTGTCCCAAGCACTTGAGCTTTTTGATATTTATCAAAATAAAATCACGGCATGTGATGAACAAATTGAAAAGAAACTTTCACTATTTGAAGACGCAAAAACTGATGAGAATGAAAAAAATACTGATGAAACGAAGCCAAATAAAAAAACTGTTAAAAAAAGCAAAAATGCACCATCGTTTGATTTAAGCTCACATTTAATTAGGATGGTTGGGGTGGATCTTACAACTATCCCCGGTCTTGAGGCTTATAGTGTATTGAAGATAATTTCTGAAATAGGATTGGATTTAAATCGATGGAAAAGTAGCAAACAATTTGCATCTTGGTTAGGCCTTTGCCCAGGAAACAAAGTATCTGGTGGAAAAATATTAAACGGTAAAAGTAAACGCACGGGGAATTATGCAGCTTCCGCTTTGCGTATGGCAGCTAGTACACTTCATCACAGTGATAGTGCATTGGGCGCTTTTTTTAGAAGACTAAAAGCACGCATAGGTGCACCAAAAGCAATAACAGCAACAGCTCATAAATTAGCCATTATTATGTTTAATATGATCAGAAAACAGCTCGAATTTGTTGAGACAGGTGCAGATTATTATGAGAAACAATACCGTGATAGACTGATTAAAAATTTAAGTAATCGTGCTAAAATGCTTGGATTTGAGCTCATGGAAATAGCTTGTTAATACAACAGGTTAAGGAGCTGTTCTTCGGAAGGTAAATGAAAGAAACTATGCCAGGCAATGACTGCATCGAATTTCTCTTGAAAATCTAAAGTTCTCATGTCAGCAAGTAGCCATTTTGCAGTTGGGAATCGTTTTTTGCATTGCTCAATCATTTTTTGACTTGCATCAATGCCTGTTACTTTATACCCTTGTTTCATTAAAAATTGTGCTATGGGTTCGCCCGTGCCGCAGCCAACATCTAAAATTGTTCCTTTGGATGGAAGCTGATTTTTTAATAGCTCTAAATAAAATTGCTCCATCTTGAGCTCTTTATTGCGGTGACTATCAAACCACTCAGAAATTTCATCATAAATAAGGTAGACGTTGTTTTTATTTCTTTTCTTGATTGAGGGATTAGTTCGATATTTCAATTGAACAAAGCCACCGCCAATACATCGTGTTTCAAGATGCTCCAGCTCAAGGTCTTGCGTCAAAGGTCCAAATAATGAACGACCAGAACCAAGCAATACTGGTGCGATGGTTATTGTTAATTCATGGATTAAATGCGCGGCTATAAAATTCTGGACAGTTATACCGCCATCAATATAAAGATGTTTAAACCCTTCATCAGTTAAGCGCTTCACGAGCTCAATAGGTGTTTCGGAGGAGGTTGAAACATGTTTTAAATGAATAGGAATTTCTATGGGTTTGCTGCTCATCACTACAACCGGAAGCTCACCATAAGGCCAAGGGTCAAATGATAATACTTTCTCAAAAGAATGCCTACCCATAATGAGTCCATCGACCGTAGATATGAACTCTTTATAACCACCATCCTCACCAGAAGGCACAAGCTCATTTGCTTTGGTTAGCCAATCAATAGAACCATCATCTCTTGCAATAAAACCATCAAGACTTGTCGCAATAAAAACAGAACACTTAGCAAGCATAATCGTTTATCCTTTGTATACAGACTTATTGATTGAGTTCAGAGTCGATTCTTTTTGAAGTCAGATGAAGACTCTAGAAGTCCTAAACTTAAAGCTCCTGGAAAAACAGTATCATGATCCATATTATTTAGAACATTAAAAGCAGTGCTTAAATTCCTGTGAGGCTTGCTCATGATGATTTCATTCAATAACTTTAAATCATCTATCATTTGGTAATCGCCTTTATTTTCTTGGTCGCCGATAATAAAGCAAACACGAGTATTTTCTTCAAGATTAAAATTTCGCTTTTTTTGAGCTGCTTTTAGCACCAAATGATTATCATACCAGAGAGAGGGGCTAACGATAATGTAACGATTAAATATTCCAGGATGGTAGACTAATAAATATACCCCAAATAATCCACCGTAAGAATGACCGACAAAAGTAGCGGTTTTATTAACTCTATATATCTGGTGAAGATATGGAATAAGTTCTGAATGAATAAATCGATAAAATGATTCGGCACCACCCGAGTATTTTTGATATTCAGCTCCATATCCTCCTGATCCAACATAACTTGGTGTGTAATCTCTGGTTCTATTTTTCTTATACTCATTAGGATTTGCATAAGCTATCCCAACAATAATGGAGTCGTTGATTCTATTTCGGTCAGATAAATGCTCACTAATTTGTTTGGCTAATGCAAAGCTGTAATCAGCATCTAATAAGTAAATAGTTGGATAGTCTTTTTTGTTAGAATCGTATTCTTTGGGGAGACTAATATATAAGTTATATTTGATTCCATTGATCTTTGAAGGAAACTCTTTGGTTAACGTATGATGTAAGCTAAATGTATTCGTGTATTTTTCCTCTAGCGGATTACTTTGTATCTTCGTCGATATGCTGGCTGCTGCCATAAGGCTTAAGGAAGATATTAAAATGAACAAGGTGAGCATTATTTTCATAAACTAGCCTCGCAAAAACTTTAAAATAAGAGCATTCATTTGTTTCTGAATTACCTCAGACCCACGGTCACATAAATCAATATGTTTGGCTTCAGGTAGTGGAATAATTGTTATGGCTAATTGTTTTAACGACTCTTCAGGAGGCAGTACGCCTTCATCTGCCTTAGTATCATTTCCACGCAGCGATAAAATAGGTGCTAGCCCGGTACGTGGAAAAGGCATGCGCAAGCTATCCAATGATATAATTTTTTTCACAAATTGAGGATGGTTTCTTGCAAACAACATGGCAATATCACCACCATTCGAATGACCAATTAATGTCACTTTAGACAAGTTTAAACTGGGGTTGATCCGGTTAAGCTCTTTGATTACGTAAAGTATATTGGTACTTCCTCGTTCCCATAAGGGTTTGCGTCGCTCAAATAAATTGCCAGTTTGAGCTAATGGGGGATCTGATTTTAGATCATGCTGGATGCTTACAACAAAATAACCGTTTGCAGCAAGTGCATTGGCTAAGAATGAATATTCAGTATTGCGTACAGTGTATCCATGATTAATGATGGCAACGGGTAGTTTAATAATACCAGCATTTGCTTTCCCCTGTGATTCATTACTCACATAAATTTTAACTGGAATAAGTCGTTTGCGATCTTTATCATAAAATTTAATGGTGTTAGTTGAGATAAATGGATTGTTATCAGGCTCTGGATCCTGAGACCAATCAACCACTTTCCCGCGGGTAAAATCCCATCTATAAAGCCAAGAAACCCCAAAATGGGCATAGTAAGAATCAGCGGATAGATAGGCTTTATCCTGTAGTGCATCATCTAGGCTGATAAAATGATAACCGTATTCTTGGGCTATAGTTAAGAGTGATTCAATGGCTAATGAATTAACAAGATTGGCATGCAGAAGCCAAATCTGATTAATATTTCTACCAAACATTTGTTTAGATGCGCTTTCATAAAAGGCAAATTTAGCACGTGTATGTTTCAAGTAACTTTGAATGATTTTGTCTTTATTTTGAGGAAGCTCATGTAATTGCTGGTTAAATTTCCAATCGTCAGTGTCTATAGTAACTGGAGCAACTAGGTATCCCTCATGTTTTAAAAACGACTCAAATTGAGAGCGAATCTTGAATGTTTCACCTGTATCAAGGTAGGGGTGCCTAAAGTAACGGTACTCTCTACCTGCACTTTGCATTAATTGTTTGGATATTTTAGAGCCATTAGTCACTTCGGCTTTAAATTGCTCAGGAGTGATGCTACTTAAGGACAGATGCGAATAAGTATGATTTCCCAAATCAAATCCGTTATCCACCCATAATTTTAGGAGATTTATTTTTTCTTGAGCTTCATTAGTGCGGTAGAGTTTCCCTTCATTCACAAATCCAATTGCAGGTACTCTATATTTGATAAGCGCATTTACTATTTGCTGATTTATTTGAGCTTGTTCCTCTATAGATTCTTCGATTGAAGCAGGTAAATCATCAAAAGTAATTGCTATTTCACTGGCGTAACCAAAAGCTTGATAGCAAAATAGGAATAGAGCCTGTGCTATTAATAAAGAAATGTTGGATTTCATGTATTATTTTTCCAATTCATTAATTAAGTAAAATAATTGATTCAGAGTCTCATTTTTTGCTCTGAAACTGGCGAAGGTTACATGTTTTTTACTGTCTGCAATGTGTTTCGTAAAGGTAATCACACGACCATCTTTCTCAATCCAGCCGACGAACCATCCGTGTTGTAGTGATAGTTTTTGGCTTTTGTCTTTTGTTAACTGTCGACCATTCCCTGTTTTTCCATACAGTTTCCAACCACCCGCTAATTCTTGAACATATAGAATGTCTTTAGTCATAGTGAAAGCCTTGGGATTCACGGATAGTTTTTTATTGACTATTTTTTGCAGAAACTGAATTTGCTCACTTGGTGAGATGGCAAGCGAGCTTGATAGCCAAGAATGGGTTAATCCATTATTCTGACCTTTGTCGCCGGAAATATCCTGATTGCCATAGTGAAATGCATCAACATAATTCTTAAATCGAGCCATACCTAATTGTTGTGTTAGAACTTGTGAATACCAAACACAGGAATCTCTTATCCAGGTACGTGGATTATGAGGATATTTCCAAACATTAAGATAAAGTTCATATTCTTTTTTGTACGGCCATTCCGGATTGAGTGTGTCTTTTAATATTCCTGAATCAAAACCCATAAGACTCAAAGCAATTTTAAAGGTTGATTCTGGCGCAAAACGCTTATTGCAATCTTTACCCTCGTGCTTTAGCACAGTTTGATTTTCCTGTACCAAAAAGCAAGTACTTTGGGCCCAAATAGTTCCGCAATAAAATAGTGTCAACCATAGAAGCACGCTTAGTTTCTTCATAACAACTCCAACATCATGTGAATTTATATCGATATGGGTACGAGCTACACTGCTGTACCCACAGGTGATTTATAGCTTGGTATTACTTAGGCTATTTATAGCAACCTTACGAAATACTGGAGCAGCCAATTCTCCACCGGAGGTTAAAGTCTTACCATTTTTTCTTGAATGACCGTCTTCTATTACAACCACCATGGCATAACGTGGCGCATCAACCGGTAGAAAACCTGCAAACAAGGCAAGATGCTCGCCTTCTGCAACATTAATATTTTCTGTAACAGTTCCTGTTTTACCCGCGACATGAACACCAGGAATCGCAGCAAGTTTTCCTGTGCCATTTATAACAACGTTCTCGAGGATATTATTTATTGAATTGGTTGTTGCTGCTGAAATGATAGGAGCATCTCCTCCTTTGAATGGACGTCCTAAGTTTGCAAGAATGGCATAGGATTTTGCTAATGAATCAATTGTGACCGGTATATTCTCACCAAGAGAAACCATTGCAAGTTGCAAGTCATCACTTTGATCTGCTTGCCACCAAGTATTCATATCAAAACCAAATTCAGTGAGTTTTTTACGAATTACAGGTAGTCCAGTTTCTTGGGCGACCTTAATCATGCATACATTACTTGATCTTGCAACCGCTTGGGTCAATGAAGTAGGGCCTTGACTTACATAGTAATCTGTAAATGTTTTGCCTTCTATGGAGTAAGGTGAGCGACAATCATAGCTTTTGGTTTCAGAACTATTCCCAGCATCAATTGCTGCCGCCGCAATAAACGGTTTTATCGTAGAGCCAGGTGAAAAAACACGTGATTTCCAGCTATTATGATTTTCATCATTACCGGACTCAGCAAAGGCAATGAGATTACCAGTTTGTGCATTGACGATTGCAATAACCCCCGATTCTGCATGATAGTTTTTCACCGCTATTTTAATTTCTTGCGCGGCAATATGTTGCATTTTAGGATCTAAATGGGAGGTATCGATTTCTTTTGCCTTAGAACCGGTCAATGAACCGACCGCTGAATAGGCGACACAGATTGGTGCCAAAATAGAAACCCCCATAAATCCAACTGCTAACAATAATGATTTTGATGGTTTAAGTGGATAAGCTGATAACATTGAAATTCTCCTGATGATAAAAGTACAGTCTTCATTGTCTTTGCCCAAGGCCATACCCACCGTGCATGCAATTTCTCGGTTAGATGACAGAGAACATTGAGATACTGTCTGCACTACATGAAACAGACAGCTGCCATAGTCATGTGCCGAAATTTTTGGCTGGCCAACCAATACTTCATCACATGAACATTCTTGTAATTCGCTTAAAATACGACCCCATCGAATAACACCTGGATTACCCCAGAAGAGAATGTGCAGAGCTTCAATAAAATAGGCCCATAGACAATCACCATTACGATGGTGTTGGCCTTCATGAGCAATGGCAATCTTCACATTCTTGGAGGAAGAAAATAGGGATACAGGTAATACAATATAAGCTTTGTTAAATAAAACGACTGAGAAAGGAATATGGCAATGTCGAGAAACTTTAATGACCAATTTACCGGAAGTTCGATACGGAATTGCTTCAGCTAATAGTGCTCTTAAACTGCCCAAACTCAACAATACTTTATAACTGCGAAATAAGACGAGCAAACAAAATACGACATAAAAAATATGAAAATAACTCGTATTGCTTATTGAAAAAGAGGTCGCTGATTCAGGAGTCTCTTGGGAGTGTTTAGACTTTAAAATGGGTTGATTCACATACTCTTGCAAAGCATCAATGGATGCATAGTGATGCTGATCCAATTTTTGATTGGTTTTAATACAATGAACCATTAATGGAGAAATCACACAGCTAATTAATAAAAAGCGAGCCAATTTGAGTTTAAATGATGGCTGATTTGAGAGCCAATGACCGCCAATAAACCATGAGCTTACTAAAAGCAAGCAATGAATGCTCAACAAAATCTCTAGGAATAACATAATCAGGCCTCTATTTTTTGTTCAGAGGTTACTAATTGTTTTAGTGCTTCCTCAATTGCTTGAATGTCATCATGTTGTAGCTTTTTGGCCATCAAGAGTCTTTGCACCAGTGCTACAGGTTCACCATCAAAAACATTAGTGACCATATGCTCAATGCACGTGCTTTCGTACTCAGCCTTGGTAACAATTGGGAGAAAAACATGGGCATAAGTATTTTTTTGGCATCCCAAAAATCCTTTTTGTTCAAGTACTTTTACTACAGTTGCCACAGTGGTATAAGCTAAAGGTCTTTCTTTGGGCAAATGTGAAACAATATCTTTAATGGTTACTTTATTAAGGCTCCAAATAATATTCATTAATTCAAGCTCTACCTCTGTAAGTAGGCGATCATGAGCAAAAGTGTTTTCCCCTCTTTTTATTGACATTTTTTTCTCCAGAAACTAAGTAAAACTTGATCTACTATATTTTTAGTAGATGCTACTATAAAAATAGTAGACTTGAAATAGTTTTGAAAGAAAATAAATTTGTTGAAGTTTTATTTAGTTAAAACATCTTATAGGGGTTCTGGGTGCAAACCCCAGAGCTCCTACTTAATGATCGACAAATTAAACGTATGCTGAACTATTGAATTGTGGTGGTTTGTATAAAACGCTGTGGTGCTTAGAACAGCCCTAAGTCAGGAGGCTTTTGCTCTACCTCTTGTTGCCCTTTAGTAGCAACGCCTGTCGTTTTAATTTGTGCCTGCTCTTGTAAACGTGGGTTCATTTCTTGGGTGGGATTTTCTTTTAAACGCATATCAAGAGGCAATTCTTCTCGTATTGATAACCATTGCCCAATAGCACTTAGATCACCAACGATAGGCTCTGCAATTTCTCGAAAAACAGCGGGTCCATTCTCGCTATTAGTGAGACAAACAACTGCTTCATCCGTAGTAAGGTTGATCGCTGCTAAATTGCGTCCAGTTCCATTGTCTCCCCAATGAAAAGCGATACGGGTTCCATCGGTATTTTTCTGAATCCCAATTCCTAGACCCCAAGAGATTTGATCTAAGGTATCAGTAGAGACTCCTTGCTTCATTGCTTTAGTATCTTTATCTTTCAACGATGAAACAACCGGTTTAAACATTTCCCATCTAATATAGGGATCGTTAACACAGGCTTTTAGAAATTTTGCATAGTCAGAAGTCGTTGTATACAAGGATCCTGCCGGGTGAACCATATAAAATTTTTGGTTACGATTTACTGAGCCATCTTGATCATGGCCAATTGCTATTGTTGCAGCATGTGCTGGAGGATGACCAATAATTGTAGTCACGAGGGGTAACTCCCTTGCTTCAATAGGTATTGGCTTTGACCAAAAAAATGGTGGTATTTGAGCAAAGCGGGCTTTGATTTCTTTTAGATTTTTTTCTTCAATTTGGCTGGAATTTTTTTCAATAATTTGTACCCTACCGTTTATTGCCCTTTCAGCAACAAATAATTTATCCTTATGTAGGATAATACTTAATTGACCATGTACATCTAAAGTATCTTTTAATAATTTTTTAATGCGTTCAGGAGTTGGTTCTTCCTCTTCATCTGGCAGTTTAATAAGACTGCAACCCGTTGGTGGCATGAAACTACTATCCGTCATACCTATCTTAGCAAACTCTTCTTGAGCTAAAGCTTCCAGTGATTTTGCAGTAATGTGTTCCACAATTTCACCTAGAAATTGATAAGCTACTCCTGAATAATCAAATTGTTTTCCTACTTCAGAGACATACTTTAGAGATTCTGGGGATGAAAATTCGTTAGGTAAGCCTGCTTGATGGGATAGGATCATACGGGCAGTTAATTTTTTATAATTTTTATCAGTTCGCATCTGTGGAGGACCAAAATCGCCGTATTCATGGAGTGGTTTGTCTAAATCAATTAGATCTTTTTGCGCTAGTTTCAATACAATATAAGCAAATACAGGTTTACTCAATGAAGCGGCTTCAAAAACAGTCGAACTAGTAACTTTTTCTGGTTTGCTGACATTAGTCACACCTACCTCTTCTGTAGTAACAACTCCGCGATCAGAAATAATTGCTGTGGCAATACTTGGAATATTCGTTCTTTTTTGCAATTCATCTAAGGAACTTGTCCGCTCTTTAGATAGATTGGGTCTTGGAAGTGAATTGATGCCCCAATTATTAGTTTTACCCCCTAGCTCATGAATAGTTCTAGCAAAACCCCACTTTGGGAAAAAGTAGTTCGAAGCCAGTTCTATTTGAATTGTCGAAGGGACAATTTGTTCCGCAAGAATATGTCCATTATGTGAATTAGCGAAAAATACCATGGCACTCTTATCCTTTAAATTGATTGCAACCCACGCTCTGCAATCATTCATGTCACCCGAATGATAGGCGGTAACAACCTCTTCTTTTTCATTGGTTTGTAACCCCCAACCTAAACCCCATGCAACATGGCTTAAAATGGAATCGGGTATCTTGTCTCTAGCAATTCCAATTGCTCCCGCCAAACCTCTATCGTGCGTCATATAGGCATGCGGAATAAAAGGATTTTCAATCGAGCTGTCATGGCTTAGATGTTTGACAAACTGTGCATAATCTGATGCCGTAGTTCTTAGTGTATTGGCGGCACATGGTTTGGGTTCTTTACATCCATATTGTGAGACTACAGCTCCAATCAGCTCCGGATTGTTTGAAAGTTTACCGTTATCAGGTAACTGTTCAAGAATGCTTGAAACTACTCTTTCCGGAAAGGAGCGATTGACTATTTTTCCATTATCTAACCAATATGCTGTTAGTTGCTCATCTTCTTTTAGTAGGACAATCTGACCAGGTTTCATTTCATCAAACAAGGGTTCGTTTTCAGCATGCAAAAGCGAGTGATAGGCCTTTAATGGCTCATAAGTGCTATGAGTCATGTCACAAGGATCAAATACATGGTTTTTGGCCAATGTTTCTAGATTTGCTTCAGTCAATTTTTCAATTACTTGTTGTAAGTACACGATACCAACATTTGAGTATCCATGCATTTTGTCTTTAGGATTAGGAATGAACTGAAACTTCATTTCACCATGAGCAAGGCCTGTTGTATGTGATAACACCATCCTTGCTGTGAGTGCCTTAGCACAGACAACAGCAGATGTGTCAGACATATCAAATTTCATTCCCTCTATCTCAAATTCTTCTAACGGTAGGATATGAAAAAGAGGGGTATCTAAATCAAATTGACTCAGGTTGAATTTATCTAAATTAAATTTACCTGTCCCGGGCTCTGCTTGATTCGTCGCATTGGACTGTATCAACTTTTGTACTAAATAGGCAAATACGGGTTTGCTTAGCGAGGCTGCTCCAAAAACGGTTTCTGGTTGCACTTTTGTAGGTGGTGCAAGGCCTGTTAGAGTAGTTATTAATTCAGATTCTTGAGGATTGGCCAATTTATAAGTATCAGTACAACTTTCTCGTAACTTTTGATATGAGGATTGATTACTTTCATTTAACTGTATTTGATGAACGCTTTGTGTTGTTTGATTCACATAATAAAGCGTGTCGTCAAATAGAACTACAGCATCTTTAGTTCCTAATCCCAACTTATGAAAGGGATATTTGAGTGGATCAACAGGTATTGCAAAAAGGCCGCAACCATCTGTAAGCCCTTTTTCTTGAGTAGATATGATTCCATCACTGCTTATAAAGGCAATAGAAACTCCTGGAATTTGTGCTTTAGACATGACATCCAGCAAAAGTAATTCCGCCATTTTTGCATAAGACATACAATTGATCATAATAAAAACAAGTAAGTTAATTATACCTTATGCCGTAAAATTTATTCTCAATCAGTATTTTTTTACAAATTTTTAACATTGTCGGATGTTTAGATTAGCCGTTTTCTAGACGGAAAGAAGACCCTAAAATGGATTCAGTTGAGATTGGATCGGTAAAAACAAGACCGATCCAAAATTTATATCTATTTTTTACATTTTGTAAGCATCTACGATACTTTTGAGCCAAGTTTTTGCTTCTGAACTGACCTTATCATCCTTCAAAGCAATCTCACAAATCGCATACTTTCGTGAAGTTTCTTCACCATACATATCATCTAAGGCCTCATTCCAAAGCGTTAATATCAAGGAGGCTGGTGTTTTGCTTACTTGTTCAAGAATACCATAAAGCCTATCCTTCCAATAAGCGTCTAAAGCCTTCTCTAACCATGCCATAATCTCTGGTGTTAAACCAATTTCATCAAGACCTTTTCCTTCTCCAAATCCTTTTTCCCATTTTTTGGTTCTCAGATGAGCATATTTTTTACCGTATACGCTGTTAACCCATTCCATGTAGTTTTTCCCCGTTTGGATACCTATAGTGGAATTAGGGTCATGCTTCATGCTTTGTTTCAATTCATCTAGAAGTTGATGCCATTGTTTTTCAAACTCAGCCTTGTTATTTGTTTTCATTTCCTTTTCAAATGCTACGTATTGCTTGAGTTCATCAGGAGTAAATAGTTCCTTAACCCAATCATGTTCAAGATGCTCTGCCATTTTATATACCTCAATCAACTGAATAATAGTTTCCCATGGAATGGATTGATTGACATCAACAGAGTCAATAATGCTTCTTAAGGTTTTAGCTCCGGAAGTACATGCCACTGCTTTTTGTTCTAACACTTGAGCTTGGGCTTCAAAATGGTTTAGCGCATAACGTTCTTCAGAGAGCAAGGTTTTGATTTGTGATAGCTCAAAACCAAAAAACTTTAAAGCAATAATCTGTTGTAATTTCAATAAATCCTTCTCGGAGTAAATACGATACCCATTGGGCTGTCGTAGTGAAGGTTTAAGTAAACCAATGCGGTCATAATGATGCAATGTTTGCACCGAAACACCGGTCAATTTGCTTAAGTCTTTTACGAACCATTGAGTCATAGTATTACCTCCTTAAAACAAAGGTAAGATATATAGTAACAATAGGGTCAAGCGGTTTTTTCATAAAATTGATATTTATTTTTTTATGCCTAAGGTTTCAAGGACAAATTCACAGCGCTCTGTAATCGTTTTTTTAGGAACAAGCACGATTTCAAAGCCAAACTCTTTATATACATCTATGTGAATTTGCTCAAAAATAAGGGCGTCTTCATAACGGATTTTGCGAGCTGAAGTTGGTTCAATAAACCCCAAGTTCTCAAAAAAGAATACCTTGCGTTGATAAATACCCGCTTTTAGGCAGCGGTCAACTTCCTCCAATAAAACAGGTGAAGGCGCAAAATCACGATGATGCCAATGAGCGGAATAACGCCCCAATGCATAAGCACAAAATGGCGATCGGTCATAAAATTGCAACGCACCATGAGCATTCAACTGCCTTAATTTTTGCGTTAAAACAATTTTATCTACAAAATCAGTCTGTTCCCATGGACTCACAGTTCCCTTTGCCTGCTCCTTTGCAATGACATCTGTTGCAGATTCAGGAATCACTGCATACCCTAATCTTTTCAATGCCAAAATAACAGAAGTTTTTCCACTGCCTGGGGTGCCAGTAAAGATAAAACGATTTGCTTGTTCTAATTTATTCATGTAATTCAAATCTTTTTTGAAGCTCACCATTTATCTCAATGTTTTCAAGGAACATTTTGAGAGGTCGAACCCATAGTTCAAAATCGCCGTAAAGCGCTCTGTAAACCACCATATCTTCCAAGCTTTCTGAGTGCCTAGCAACATCAATCACTTCATATAGATTGCCTTTATAATGACGGTATATTCCTTTTTTTATAAAACTCATAGTACCTTCTTCATATAATAACGTTTATGACCTTTAGGGCAGTCATCCAGAATCCCAAACTCTTCATAACTATGTTTGAGATAAAAATCTTTTGCTTGAAAATCAAAGGTATCGAGGTGAATTAAAGTGACTCCTAATTCTTTTGCTTTTTCCTCAACTTTATTGAGTAAAATGGTACCCAAACCTTGGTTTCGATATTTTTCCTCAACAAAAAAGACACTGATGTACAGGATATTCCATGTATAAACCTCCGAACAAATACCCGCTATTACCTCATCACCGTTTTTAATCGTAACGTTTATATCAATTAATTCCGGTTGTTGTGTTGCAGAGACGCACGACTTATTAAACTCAAACAACTTTTGATCGATAATTTTAAATGAATCTTTGGCATTGAACTCCAATTTATAGTTTGTATTTGGTAGATACACATCGCAGCTATCAGTTGTTTTTTTAGTTATAATATCACTTTCTGCATGAAAATTTTTGGTTACTTTTTTGGTAAACCACAAAATTAAATCATCATCCAAGGGATATGTTTCCCCCGGAATAGTTAGTTTATAATCATAAGTTACCCCTAAACCATCAGGAATATAACCTCGGTTAACATAAAGTCGTTGAGCTTGTCCATATCCGCCATCAGGACCACCATATAATCCAACACCAATCCCTACAACATCACACTGACTGGCTGCCTTTTCTTCAGCAATAGTGAGCAAAGCACTGCCTATTCCACGCTTGCGAAAAGCGGGCAATACATTTAAGTCCATAATTTCTGGGATTCCTTTATGAGAAAAAGGTTTATAGTGTGAGGTCCAATTTAGAGTAACATAGCCCGCGATTTGGTCTTGAACATAGGCCACCCATACGACTCGCTCAGACTGCTCTTGTTCTTGATAGTACCCTTCAAACAAAACGTAAGGTTTTTGCCAATTTGCTTTTTGAAACGCATCGACCAAAACGGGGATATCGCATAATTCCAGTGGCTTAATGGCGATTGATGATTGGTTTTCTGCTAAAGCTTCAAGCTGTTTCATCATGTACACCATATTCCACTCATATCCTGCAGGTTTTAAATCAAAAAGAGCGTTAAAACCAACTGATTGATAGAATCGGTAGGTTTTAAGGTAATACTCTTCTGATTCAGAGGGGCTTAGGGTTTCAACGGTTATGGTTTTAGCTCCTTGTATTGCAGCAAAATGGCAAGCCGCTTTGATTAATTGCCTTCCTACACCTTGACGATGATAATCACGTTTTACAGCCATCCAGTAAATATTAGCATTATCAGGATAGGGAAAATCAATTGAAACAAGGCCAATCGTATTATCCCCATCTTTTGCCGCAAAATTAGTGCGTGTGGTCACACCTATTGCGTAGTGCTCGTTCGCTTCGGGTAAACCAAAATATTCTGGTAAATCCTTTGTAATGGCTCGACATAAGGATTGAGCCAAATCCCCCGTTATTTTTTCGATTTGAATCATAGTATTTTCCCTACTGCAGTATCTCTCGCATCACCTTCATAGCCATCCGGATCATCAAATGGCATGTCGATGTAATCATTATTTCTATAAAATCTTAGCGCATCCGGTGAAGACTCCACGTGCACGCTTTGATAGCCTTGGGTTTTGAGCCACTTTTCACATAACGCCAAGAATTGGCTACCGTATTGATGGTTTCTTTTTTCCTCATCAATCACAATGATACGCAAAGCTGCTCTCTGGTGAGACCATAATTGCAGATGGGCATAACCAATGATGTCGCTTCCTTGAGATAAAACGAAATGAACATGAGCATCATGCTCAAAAGTCCAAGTGTATGGGTCAGAAAGACCTGCTTTATCAAAAAAATAGAACTGTCTGAAATGACGTACTTTATCCCATTCGCGCGGTGTTAATGCCCTCACCACTCTTAATCCATTAAACCCTGCTTTTTTATCAATTGTTACAATAAAGTTTTCTTTACCCAGGCAATAGGCAGTAATGTCATAGGGATGTTGAGCTGCCAACTCTTGTTTTAAGCGTGCATAAGCTTCTTTATCTTCCGGATGTGCTCTCATCCAGTCCCTAAATTTTAAATGCCGCTCGATTTCGGAACTTCCAAGTTCAAAAATATGAGCATGATGTGTTCGTAGGTTATCTCCCTTTTGGAAATAGCGGCGAAAAGGAATGCCGTACTCTCCCTTTGCTTCATATCCAAGTACTTGCATGGCAGCATTGGCACTGTCTATTTTGCTAATATCTAAAACAACTGGAATCATATCGATGATTGGTTTTGCAGCCAAACCAGGTACTGAAGTGGAACCGACATGATGAATTTCAATGCAATTACTACCTAATGCTTTTTTAATTCGCTCTGCTTCCTGTTCAAATTGCATAGGCCAATTGGCATCATAAGAAACTACTTCGATAAGCCGTTGTTGTTGGTTGACTTCCATCATCTATTCTCTCTCTTGAATATGCTGAACCATTTCATCCACAAATGCAGTGACTTCTTGATAGGTTTCTTCGGTCAAGATATCACTTGCATGATTTAGTTCCGCTTTAGTTAATGCTCGTTGAATTAAAGCTCGCCATTTTGGGAATTGATTTTTAGCCCAAGTTCCAGCTTTTAACTTAGAGCCTTGTTCCTGATATTGGAGCACATACAAAGCCCTGCATAGAGTTAATACAGCATAATATTGGAACCCTAAAGAATTTCTGGTATGAATAACCCAATCTTGCCACTCAATGGCCTGTTTTTTGACATGCTCTATAAATTCCCTGTTTGATACAGGAGCAATAATCGACTTTGCTGAGGGACCATATAAAATGAGACTATTTGTTTGCAACAAATAATAATTAATAAGCCAGTCAGTCCCAGCCTGTTTGAGGTGAAACGGTTCTCCTGGGCTAATGACAGCAATTTGACCTTGCTCTATCTTAAAATGTTGTAACATTCTATACGACGCATAAGCTACTTCAATTCGGTCACTCCAGTCTGGAAAATGCTGAACCAGATTGGCATGCAAATCATCCAAAGCCCTGAATTCTTCTGGTGTCATTTCTTGGTTTAATGCCACAAGAATATCAATGTCGCTGGTTGTTTCGTCAAAATCACCCCAGACGAATGAACCATACACGTAAACGCCCAACAAATATTCTTTTAAAATCGTTTGCAAGCCGGATAGTAAGTCAGTAAGTAAATGATTCACTTCCGAATACTCTGTATGTAATTTACTCATTTACTATCTCACTATTGGCTGACTCTTCAGATTCTTCTTTTCGCTCATCGGGCAAGAATCCACCTACTTGCGCGTCCCACAGCGTTTTATACAAACCACCAAGACTCAACAGTTCAGTATGTGTGCCGTCTTCAACAATATGGCCTTTATCAAATACTAAAATTCGGTCCATATGCAGCAGAGTCGATAAGCGATGTGCAACGACCAGGGTTGTTTTTCCCTGCATCAACTCCCAAAGACTGTCTTGAATGTTGGATTCTGTAATAGAATCGAGCTGAGATGTGGCTTCGTCCAACATTAAAATGGGCGCATTTTTTAAAATCGCCCGTGCTATGGCAATGCGCTGGCGTTGACCACCTGAAAGCTTCACGCCACGTTCACCGACCAAGGTCTCATAACCTTCTGGCAAAAGACTGATAAACTCATGCGCATGAGCCTTCTTGGAGGCTGAAATGACTTCCTCATCCGAGGCTTTTGTTCTCCCATAATGAATATTATCCATGAGACTTCGATGAAAAAGTGTTGGGTCTTGTGGAATCATGGCAATGGCTTGTCTTAAACTCTCTTGAGTCACTTCGGATAGGTTTTGACCGTCGATTAGAATGTGCCCATCCACTACTTCATAAAGTCTCAAAATCAAATTAACAAAAGTGGACTTGCCGCTTCCTGAATAGCCCACTAACCCTACTTTTTGACCGGCTTCAATTGTGACCGACTTATTTTGGAACAGGGAGTAACCACCTTGGTAATGAAATTTTACCTTGGAAAATTCAATTCGTCCTTGCATGACCACTAATTCGGATGCATTGTTTTTATCCTGTATCTCATGGGGGATGACCAATGCATTTAAACTTTGTCTTGCCTTGCCTAAAGCTTGGTTAAATTGGTCCACTTGGTACATGGTGTACCACATCATATGCCCCAATTCCATGGAAAGCCCAAGAATCAAAGCAAAATCACCAATGCTCACCAGTCCCTTGCCATATAAGTGAATTAAGGTGATCGAGGCCAAACCCATCATCACTGCAATCATGCCGCCTTGCGCACAGCATAACAAAACAATAAACAGCTCTTTTCTTTGAAAAGCCCGTTGTACCATGCTAAAAAACGTGCTCATACGTTCCACTTCATATATTTTTCGCGAAAAGATACGAATATTGGATTGATTCGCCAGGCTATCTACTAATTGCCCAGAAAGCTGCGATTCAGAACTTGCATGGTCATCCGATAACTGAACCAATCGCGCCGACATCCAAATACTAAATGACGCAAAGGCAATGAACCATAAGAATAAAATATAAAAGAACAGGACATTAACAAAATAGGCTGTAATAAAGGAAACCACTAACAATGAAGCACCACGAAGAAAATCGACAGACACGCGATGCAAAATAATCTCAAGATTATCAGCAAGAGTCGTAATTTGTGTGGCAATTCGCCCAGATAAATTATCCTGAAAAAATTGCGTACTACTTCCCAGCACATACTCAAACAGTTGGCTAATAATTTGGTTTTTAATCACCGCCTCATATTTATAGTTCAAGTACCCGATTGTTCGCCAAGTGATATTGTCAAAAACAATAAAGTTCGCTACTAATAATCCAGCGATCCAATACAAAGAGGGAAAATCAGTATTTGTCTTTGCCGCCAAGGTATTAATGAAAGACTTAATCAATAAACTATTAAAGGGTCCCCAAAATCCAGCCATTAAAGCAAGCAGGATAAATAAAAAAACCATGCGGCGATACGGTTTTAAAAAATGCCACATAAAAGAACCTATGTGATTAGGTAAACGATTAGTCATGATGAGCACCCTCTAATTGTTCCCCATTGAAATGATGTATCTTCCCTTGATAAACCTGATACCTGGTTTCAATGTGAATGGATTCTAAAAAGTCATGGTCGTGAGAAATAACTAACATTGCTCCTGGAAATTCACGTAATACTTCGATGATATGAGTGCGTGTTTCCAAATCTACATTGTTGGTTACCTCATCTAAAATAAGTAGCTTAGGCGGTTTGGCAGCAATTAAGGCTAAAGAAAGCCTTGCCTTTTCACCACCAGAAAGATATTTGACCTTTATTTCTACCTCTTCATTTTTGCGAAATAAAAAGTCATTTAAATGGACACGAAGTTCAGCATGAGAAGCATGGGGCATCTGACTTTTCATCAAATTCAGAACTGTTTCGTCACAATCCAGATGTTGATAATGCTGATCGAGATACCCAATTGTATTGCGCTCTGGAAGAGTCCACTCACCTGTTTTCTTAATGTGACTATCCTCCAAGATCGCTTTGACAAAGGTGGACTTCCCTGACGCGTTGTCCCCATACAATGCTACCCGTTCGCAGCCATTTAAGTGAAAATGAATCCCTTCAAGAATCACATCGAAAGCCTCGTAGGCAATAGAAGCGTCTTGAATCCTGATTAAGGGCTTTTGGTGATCAAGACCGTTTAATTTAAATTTGGGCTTAATCGTTTGAGGAAGGGTTAGAGAAGAAAGCTCTTCAAGCAAGTGTTGTTTTTTATGATTAATTTGACTTAATCGTTTATCTCCTGTTGTCATTGCATTGGCGAGCTTTGTATGAGATCGAATCGTTGGCCATTTGCGTTGGGCTATCTTTTTTTCACCTGAAACACGAGAATGCTTATTCCGTTCTTGTGTCTTCATTAAAGCAAGATGTGATTCTTTCTTCTCTCGTGAAATCCGTGATAATTCCTGCTCAATCGATGCTTTCTTGTCTTCAAGCATTTGCTGATAATCAAAATAAGCCCCTCTAAATACAGTGATCTTACCTAAATCAATATGCCATAGAGTATCTGTGACGGTATTGATAAGCTCCGTATCATGAGAAGCAATGACCAACGTCCCCGGGTAATGCAGGAGCTTGCGCATTAAAGAACGACGATTGCGTCTGTCCAGATGATTTGTGGGTTCATCTAATAACAAAACATTCGGATCTACAGACAATATTTTGGTTAACGCCTGGTTTAATCGTTGACCACCACTTAACTCAGGACATTCTTCAATCACTTGGGGTAAATAACCAAAACGAACATCCTGAGGCATTTGAATTTCGCCAGCAGAGGCTGAACAAAAACCAGCAAGCATCTTAAGTAAGGTGGATTTTCCCGATCCATTTCGGCCAATCAATGCAATACGCTCACCAAAATGGATTTCACCACTGAAGTCTTGAAAACAGATTTTATGCGGATAGGTAAGACCTAGGTCTTTAAGTTGGATCGGTTTATGGTGCATGATTTACTCTTAAGCATGTCTTTTAGGACAATAAAAATAGAAAATCAACAATGATTTCCTCTATTCGCCCTATTAGATGGGCGTACTTAAGATGTAATTTTCATGGCGTTACAAACCTAATTTAAATGGACTTTTATATCATCTCAAATTTTAATGCAAAATAGTTGCTCATGTCAATACATTTTTTGACTCTTTGTCGCGGATTAATAAATTGTCCGCAACATACATTTTTTGACTCTTTTTTGACTCTTTTTTGACTCTCGGACATAACTGCATGCCGAGTGGCTGCTAATTTAGATATCCTGTTAAATTTAAATTTCTGGCTGTAGGAAAAAGGTTACACGCTATACTGTTGAACGGTACAGGGGAATACTTACCTATTCCAATTAGATTAAAGAGCTAAAATAATTTTACTGCAACAATATCTTAATGTTTTTGTATCTCTTTAAGCTGTTCCAGTGATAATCCAGTTACATTATGGTCCCTTTTACTGATGTTTAGGTGGTCCCATTAACTGCTAATGGGATGGTCCCTTTATGTGATGACCAAGTGGTCCCTTTAGAGTGCTGAATGACAGCTTTACTATTTATCAGGAAAATGAAGAGATCGAACATTCATTTTTAGGATAATACCTTACCTGACACAAGTGCGACTGCTTCTAAAGGTATGATTTTCGACTCATCATCAGCACACTTTATCTCGCTAATTTTTGCGACTATTTTCCCTGATTTATAATCAGTTTTTAAAATGGAATCAGCGATTGCGGTGCACGAAATGGAGTTGATATTTATTTTAAACTGTAATTGATTAGGATTATTGGAATCATGAAAGGGAGCGATGACAAATGCACTAAAAATTTTGCCCATAGGTATGGATTTTGATTCCTTAATCTTCGGTGTTGTAAAATTAAAATTTTTTGTGACTATAACTTCCCCCATCTTGCTTGCTGGCACATAAATTTTTTTTGATTCTGAGGTAATTTCTTTTTTATGTTCAGACAGTAATTTGAGAGACTCATTCTTATTAATAAAAGCGACAGGGATAAGCCAATCCATAATAGCAATTACCGCCTTATCCAAAAAAGTTGGCTCAACACCTCGATTTTTCGCAGCAAGTTCGGATAACTCTTTTATAGTAATATAAGTTTGTTTTTCTTTCTGATCTAGTTTTGATTGCACTGAATAAGAGTGAGAAATAAATATGCTAATAATAGCTATGGGTACTATGTATTTATACATATTTTTAATACTCTTTTTCACTCGAATATCCTTTTTTAAATTGATTATGCTAAAGTTAATTTTTTCTCTTTTCTGTGTTGCTTCCACTCTTTGTCTTTAGAGAAAATCATCATAGATGATTCTTCAAAAAAATGGCTAATGTCATCAATGCCAGCCCATAAGCAGTATTCTTTTATTTCTGAGTAAATATCTTTACTGATTTCGATCTTAATTTTTTCAGTTTCAGGTGCTTTTCTTGCACTGATTAAAGCCATAATAAATCCTCAATTTAATATCAAAATTAGTGTTGTTAATAGCGATTGTTAAATGGATCATAACTGCTGCTATTGTACGTTGAATAATGATGATAATCATTATTCCAATAATTGTCTCTATCGGATGCACTTGAACCAAAAGAATTTCCCATGCTGTCTAAAGCGCCAATCATTGGTAATCCTGTAGCAGGATTAATTTCTGTATTATTTGATTTTGAATAAGAACAAAAAGAATGCTGTTTAGCATACTTTGCTTTTTCATTTTCAGTCCATTCGCTATATGGTCGAAAATGAATGATTTTAGCAATTTTTTTCAGAATTGTTTTTAATATGCCCATGATATAAATATCCCTGTTCAGTGACACGATTATAGATAAGAGAATCCAATGAATCACAAGTACGCAATTATTATGCGCTTTCCAATATATTAATTTAAATAAACTATACTAAAATGGCCAGTAAAACACACACAAAAAAAGCAAAACTAAATAAAAAAGAACACACCCCTCGCAATGTACATTGCCTAAAACATTTGTTTATTATTCAATAACATACGTGAAGATTGGCATTTTTAATTCTGGCCGCGCCTTTTTTCACATAGGTGTTTATCCACTCTTTAATAATAATCAATAAGTTATAAAATATCAACACCTAATCCACACCTATTTAATGAATAAAAAACGTTGACATTAAACCAAAGCACACCTATTCAACACCCATTGTTAAATGATACAATTATTCTAAACCAGGTAAATACAATGCACAGAACCTGCATTATAAATTTAAAAGAGGATTTTATGCCTAAGGCTTATTGTTATCTAAATCAAAGAATCATTGATCAACTCGAAACAATTAAAAAAGATGAGGGACACGATTCATCATCCCAAACCATGAAAGAAATGATCGAATTAGGAATTAAGGTATACCTACACAATAAAGATAATCCAGTAATCAGCGAAGACGAAAAAAGACGCTTAGAAAAAGAGGAGGAATTGAATCGTCAACACACAACTCATCTTTTAAGATTACTGGGAATAAGTGCTGATATTTTTCGCTGTGTTTATGATAAAAATAAACTTTCAGGTGAATCAAATAATGCCGAAGAACATATCGCAGAACTTAAGAAGAAAGTAGATAATTTCATTGAAGGATATATCAATAATTAAGTTAGTATTAATGGCATTTACCAATTCAATTTAAAAGTAATATGGCTTATTTTAAGCTTCAAATTTTACTCTGAATAAGACATTAATTGTTTCATCTGGAAATATGTTGTCAATCCAATTAAAGCAAATGCTACTAATGAAATAGCCAAACTACCATAATAAAATAGTTCATTCCCTTTAGGAAAATGAACTATTCGATCAATGTATATGATAAATATAAAATACAATAACCAGATTAAAAATAAACCTAAAGTCAATCCAATTTTTACATTAAAATAATAGCAATGAATACGACTTAATATTGCTAAAACCATAAAAATTGGGAACGATATAAAGTAAAAAATCATTTGCATTCCAGATGGCTCATAAGCAACCTGAAGCAGGTTATTAACTTTGGTTGAGCACGCTATTAAAACATAGAGATAAATGAGGTAGACCGATGATCCATTTATCAATAAAAGAGAAATTACTCCAAACATTTTTTTCATATAAAATTCCTAGATGCACTGCGCGTTTCAAGCAATTAATATATTTCCATTTCTTCTCGCTGCAGGGTTTTCAATTTCTCAATTGGATTATTTTTATTTTCAGGAATTTCGAGATTCATTTGTCGAGAAATGCTCTCAAGACACTTCTTAATTTGATCTTGATTCATATCTATTTTATTAGGGCAGCCAATAAATTTATCGACATTCGTTGCTTTATTTAATATATCTACCACTCCTTGAACCCCATTGCTTTTATTCACATCATTAAAGTCTTTTTGATGTAACGGAATGGCGATTTCTACAGTTTTTCCATGCTGTTTTAATCGTTCAATGGTTTGAATGATTACCTTATCTTCTTTAATTGGTTTGCCATCATTATCCATACAAATGACTATTTTATCTGTAAGTAATGCCATATCGATATTTACAAAATTTTCTTTCCCAAGAGTAGCTATAACCCGTTCATTTTGAACTGCATCTCTAACGCTTAATCCGGTTTCTACGCCTTCTGTAATATAGGTGACACTTTCATGTCCTTTACCCTCGCTTAATACAACGCCAACGCCTGCTTTTGAGCCATAAGATTTTTTGGGGTTTATCTTCATTATTGCTTTATTTGCTGTTTCATTATCCAGGTATACCACTTCAACGCAGGCCACCTTATTGTCTTTGTCTCGTGCAATATTTAACAGTGCTGGCCTGTAGCGTACTTCCTCAGTATCTTTGGTATAGACATTAGGATGAAAGCGAATATTTTCCCCAGATACATTATGTATCTTTCTAATTTCTTTTAAATACCTTTCTGCTATAGTACCCGCTATAGGTTTGGATTCTCGCACCAATTGCAAACCATAATCTGATGTTTTTCTTTTCTTATCAGTGTCTTTCTCTTGAAAATTATTGGGTTTTTTGCTTGCTATTTTAATACGTTCCTTTAAATCATCACCTGTTAATTTGGCAGCATATTCAAGGCTTTCTTTAAAATTTAGGTTCAATGTTTTTTGGATCAAATGAAGCATGTTTCCTTTTTCTTTTGTTTCAAAGTTATGCCAAACACCTCTTTTTTCTCCGCTTAAACAGAGGCTTAAGCTGCCGTGAGTACCATATCGATATTCTGTTTTGGAAGAAAGCGCTTGATTAGGCTGCCCTAGCAATGATTCTATTACCAGCTCTGCCTGCTCGGATAAGTGTTGTGACAGCATATTCGCATCATAACGAGGCTCCTGGTTCTTCATTATGGACATGCTTTGCGCTGCTTTGAGTGATGTTGATGGTGCATTGGGTATTGGGGGCTTTGTTTGGGCATTCAGATGGTTAAGTGATTCCAGTGCAGAAGTTTTCTCAGGAGTAACACGAAGTTGTTTTTGCAGCTTTTTATGATCGTCTGTATAAATCATTGCATGCAAGGAGCCTCGCGTTACCATAATATAAAACGACCGCAGGTGATTTACTTGCGCATTTTTAGTCTCAGCAACCCCAATAACAAATGGGGATGAAGCCCCTTGAATTGAATAGCTGGTAGCCGTATAACTATAATCCCAATGGGAGTCGCTCATCAATTTTCTTTGCAGCACGTGTTCCACACCACTACTGTCTTTTACGGTAAATGACTCATTATTTACCTCCGTCACCTGTACCCTTTCATTAGCGAATCGGCCTAAAGTCTTATCGGATTTTTTAAAATGAATTTTTTCACCAACTGAAACCCGTCCTGGTATCGATTGAAACAATTCAATTTTCCAGTCTTTATTTTCTTTTTCAGGGACAAAGAGGCATTTATTTCCTTTCACATCGTTTAATACTACCACTTTCGCTGATTCATCTACCGAAACCACTTTGAAATAGTTCTCCCCTTTCTTTAAAAAATACTCCTCTTGCTTTTTTAAGCAATCCCGATAGGTTTCACAATAATAAAGCTCTGCAGTAGTGTAATTCGTGCTTAACAGCCTTGGAAATTCTTTGTTTTCGGAGCCTAAAGTAGATTCGTTCATAAGGGCATCTCTAATCAAACCATTTGCAACTTCCCGTTTTTTATTTTCATGAATGATAACAATCGTGTTATCACGGCATGATGGTGTACGAGATAAATAATCTCCTACTGCCATTTCGATGGGGGTTTTTTGCTTTAATTCTTCCTGGAATGGATCTATTGATTGCTGTTGCGTGCTTTCCAGTTGCAGGTAGTCTTTGGTCGAATCGCCTGTTTCAATAATTGAAGAGGTAATGTCATGGTAAGGACTATCCTCTTTAGTACGGGTGATTGAGTCTAAGGGTTGATTGGCTAACTGAGCTAAGGCCTGGTCAATATCACCAGCGATTAATGTTTCGATTGCCTTTTTGTATTCGATAACTTGTTGTCTTACCAAATCATCCATACAGGCCACCCTGATGCTTCCCTCCTGAATTAATATCTTACTTGGCTTGCCGCTTTCAATACTTTGATGCTGGCTAATATCGCCAAGCATGGCACAACGAGCGCCAGAATGATGAATTTTTTGCATGAGGTTTGCGCAATCTCGATTAGAGACCATGGATGATTCATCGAGAAGAACAAGTTTTTTTTTGCTTAATGTTGGTTCCTGTTCTTGTTCAATAAGGAAACTCTTTAATGTTTGGGCTTCAATTCCCAGAGCCCTCATTTCTTTTACAGCCTGGTGAGTGGGTGCAACCGCAATCAGTTCAACCTCTTCATGAGTCATAGATTGAGCATGCTTGATGGTATCAATTGCACTCCGAGTCATGGTTGTTTTTCCAGTTCCTGCATACCCCTGAATCATAATAAACTGATCGGATGTAGTCGTGATTAACTCACAGGCTTCTTTTTGGCCTTTAGTAAGGTTTGTCAGTTCTAATTGTTTTCGGGCTTCATCACTGCTCATCAATGGTTTAAGAATATTAATACCCGCTTTAACATTCTTTATAATCGATTCTTCAAATGCCACCGCTTCTTTGGTGGTCAAAAACTCGTTCCCTCCAGATATTAAGTCGCCACTGTTTATGGCATTACCCAGGACGTTATCTATTTCATTAAAACCTGCCTTTCCTATAGCCTGATGAACAGCCACTTCAAGTAAATCTGATCGAGTAAAGGCTGCCTCTCGTTCTGAAAGGTGAGCAATTGCAAAGTGCAGCGCTTTTTCCGCATCACTTTTTTGGGGTTTTTTAGCGGTTAAAAGGGTTAAGGCCTGCTCCAGTGAACTGAGTAGATCACTCGTTGTTCTATGGTCAATAATCTGTGCACCATGATTTGTTTTGGCGGCATCCAAAGTCAGCGATATCGCGGAGGATTTTGTCGCAGTTTTCATTGCAAATCGATTTGCTTTGTCCACATTATCCGTAATAATCATTAGTTTTTCTTTACTGGATTCGCATAAAAGCGACATGGTATTTTGTTTGAGCGCATAGGCTGGCAGTGTCATGATGGTTTGTTTCACGGGTTTAAGATCATCGGAATACATGGTTTTGGCATAGGCATGGCTCAATGGGAAATGTTTTTCGTTACTCGTGATAAGATGAATACTTCTTTTCTCATCTCTTATTTTTATTCCATGGCGGGTAAATGCAGTAACCTCATATTGGTTTCCTATTTTTAATCCTTCAAAGGATAAACTGGCAGTAGCCACTAATTGATCCCCGATTCCTACCGATAAAGGTGTTTGTTCATAAATCTGCATGGAATCTGTAATATTTTTAGCAGCAAGTAGTGATCTTGCCCCATTGGAATTACGAACAATCAATTGATTGTCTTTTTCATTAATACCGAGTACCTTGAATTTTTTTGATTCAGTACGGGTGTTATGGATTAATATCCAATTGGACTGATAACTTTTAGCCAGTTTTTTTTCACTAAGGGTCAAGGGAATACGGGTTAATGTATTTATAGTCTTTTCATCTGATGAAATCTCCCCATGCTCTTTTAACTGAGTACGGATTGCTTCATTGACTTCTTTCGCTTCGAGCTTTGAGACAGTAAATACTTTTGTATTTTGCCTCTGGTTTACTGGCAAGTTACAGTACATTTGCGCTGTTTTTAGAATACGTCCCTCAATGGTTTGTTCTTCTATAAGATTGATGCTGGTGGCAGGCGCTTTCCTGTCATCAACCTCAAATGATTTTATACAGGCTTTATTCAGCAAGTCGGGAATATCGGATTTAAAGCCAGACAGAGATTGTGATTTTTCCAGAAAAATAACCTTGGCACATCGCTTATCGGCAATAGATAATAAAGTATTCATCTCGTCAGGAGCCAGACGCTGTGCTTCATCCACAATCAGTACTTCGCGATCTTTTTTACTATGAAAAAAGGGTAATTTATGTTCTGAACCATGACGATAATTAAAGCCTGCTACTGTTTCACACAAATCCTGTTTCCCAATAGATAAAATCCATTGCCACAGTGTAGGCGCTGATTTGGCCATATCCTTATTGATTGTATTTGCAGAAAAAGCCGAGGGACTAAGGATACGAATTTTTTTGGAATCCTGTGAATAATCAATTAAAGTACTTAAAAGCTCACGCGAGGTAGCACTTTGCTGTTTGATGCGTACAACTCCATCTTTACTAAATAAGGCTTGAGTTACTGCCTTTTGAATGGACTCATTATCAGTGAGTTTGCATACTTTATCCGTATTTTGTTCGATGCCTTTTTTTTGGGGCGTAAAGTTCACGATTTTGTTAATGAGCTCTTGTTCTTTGTTAATGAGTTTCCTCGTTGTAAAACAGGAGTTTTCAGTATTAAGAGCAATCAGGTTTTGTGCATCAATTTCTTGATCAATTCGTGACATCAGTGCTTCAAAACCCTGTTCTCCTAAGGAAAAATAAAGGCTTGTCTGTAACACTTCCTGATAGGTAAATGAAAGTTTTTTCTCTTCTAAATGCGCAATTGCATCAAGAACACTTTTGTCGAGCTCTTTATTCGACATGACTGCTTGAAGTTCATGAGATTCTTTGGTTTTATCCTTTAAAGTGGCCAGATAGGTGGCAGGATTCACTCCCAGCGCTTCACTTTCTGCTTTCCATCGTATGCGTAATTCTTCTGGGGAAACCACTTCCTTTGACTTTCTTGAATCCAGAGTTGCTCTGTCATATGCTTTTAACGAATTAGAGTGCATCCCCTTAATGTGTTCTTCAACCTGGGTACGGCGTTTAGACATTCGTTCCAGCAATGTCTTATCAAAATGTTTGATTTCAAATAAACCATGGGCATCGCCTGTATGTTCTATTTCGAGCCCCATTTCTTTTAAACCAAGAGCAATTTCAGACCGGTACACAAGCCCTAAAAAGATTTGGTTGTCCATAATCCATTCCATAGTGCCGTGATTACGACTGATATCAGAGGCTAAAGCACGCCACTTGCCATCAAGACGTTCAGTAAAATTCATCAAAAGTGCATGCACATGGAGCTGAGGATCTTGCTCGCGGGAGGTATCATGGAGGATGGTCGCAAAACACAGATTGCCAGTCTTTTCATACTCCATACCCTCTTTTCCTGATTTGCGTGCTTCGGCAGCTTCCTTCTCAATTAGTTTTAATACCGTTTTTACGGCATTTAAATGCAAATCAATAAACTCTTTATGGCCACAAACCAAACCAAGATAGGACACCGATTTAGGCGCGGAGAAGGTCAGATCATATCCGCCACGATGCTTGATTTCGCCGGATTGGGTTTTCAGGCCAATGACATCGCCGCTCGGTAATGCACCACGAACAACGGCCTCAAGGGATAGTACGTTAACCTCTCCAGAAAGGTTTTGTCGCTCAGCACTTAACCCCACCCATTCAGTGGTCAATTGATTTGAAAAGTAATAATTTTCCTTATCAAAATAATAACCTGGCATTTTAATCGGTTTAACTCGCAGACTTAACATAATTTATCCCTCTATCAAAAAATAGATTCAATCTCGTATTCACCTTGGAAACGCTTGGAATTAGTTGACTCTTGCACATTAAACCGACTGTCCGAGGACTCATTAACAACAGGCACATGTTTAATGCTGGTATTAGAAACAGGAAGAGACGGTATGGCACGAGGTAGAAAACCTGAAGCCTTCGCGCTTCTTTTTTGATAATGAAGCTCCAATTTTGTTATAGGATATTGACCTGGCAATCGCAGATAACAAGTAAGCGGATCAAGCCCCATAATTTCAGGATAAGTCACCAAGGGTCGTGTAATACGGTTTTTTCCTAAGGAAATCCCATCACGAATGGAGTTAGCTCCATAAGAATAATTTTCTCGGGTATCATCAATTTCCTCATCCCCAAGCTCCTTACTGACAAGTTGCGCCATTTCATGGCTTGGACTTGCAAAAAAGGCTCGGGTATTAAGCAAGTCAAAAATTTCAGCCGCCCCACTACGCCCATATACCTTCTCCAATTGACTAAAGCTCTGCATTCCCAGCAGAAAACAGCCACCAAATTTCCTGACTTCGGCAATGGTTTCACCCAATAGGGGTAATTTGTGCAGGCTTGGTAATTCATCACAAATAAACCAAATCCGCCTGTTCGCATCTTCTGGCAAGCTCAAAAGTGTCAGGGATGCCATGGCAATCCACATCGAAATCAACGGTTTTAAAGATTTATGTTGTTCCCCATTGCTTGATATAAAAAGCCAGCCCTCCAAATCTTTATTTAACAGATAATCACGAATGGAAAAGGAAGGCTTACCAGACTCATCAAGCCCACTTAACGACTGCATTGATTTAAGGTAGGTTGTGATAACGGAACGAATGGAGATGGCTGTTTTTTCTATTTTATTACTGACCAAAGTCGCGGCGGCTGTACCACTGAGATAAGGTTCCAACTCGCTAAACTCGCCAGTTACCAGTAACCCTAACAGCTTGGATAAGGAACGTTCTTTATCCTCACGCATTTGACTTGCAAGACAGGCAAACACGGTACGTGCTGCATTAACCCAAAACGGATCGTTTTCTCCATGCATAGGGATGAGACTTTCTGCCATATTTTCCAGTAATTCATCTTTTGGAGCTTCCAGCCATAAATCCCAATTAGCACAGCGTGCATCAAAAGGATTAAGTAAAGCATCATGACCTTCCTGAAAATAAGCCTGAGTAAACGTGCATCCCTTGTCATAGACAATGACTCGGTCGCCACGCGCACGTAAACAATCCATCAATTTCATAATGAACTGGCTTTTCCCCATCCCAACCGTGCCATGAACCAATAAATGCTGCACCTCTGTACCTTGCAACAGGGGAAATCCATCAAGATGTAAATCAGATGCTTTCCTTTGCTTTATTATCTGTTTTTTAAGTGTTTCTGATGGGACTAAACTCGCCCCTCGTATAAATTGGTTTTGTGTTTGTACCTTTCCTCGATAAATGAAATATCGGCTCACCAAAAGTGCCACAATCAACGATAAGGGAAAACTCCATAGAGTTGACTGTAACAGGAGTGTCAGCAAACGATCTGAGGTTGCAGAAAAATAGTGATTGTGGAGAAGCTGTTCGACAGTTTGTGATGCATACCCCCCTTTAACAGGGATAGAAAATACATGTGGCACCCCTGCCAGGTGATAAAAATGAGCCGCATGATAGGCCATGGTCTGTCTTATCATTCCATGTGGCGCAAAGATACAGGTCAATACAATGCTTAACCCTGCCCAAATGAATAAGTAAACATGAAAGAGCGCTTTGTTAATCTGAAACCACATCCGCAGATTATGGAATGAGATCTGGCCTCCCCGGGTATAATGTTTGTAATTGGATTCATGACTCATTTTATCTTCCTCCTGCTGGTTTTTGGGCAAAGCAGCGGCTTCCACTGCTTGTATTTGTGGTTAAAATTTATTCTTTTTGATGTGTTTTGTTTATTTTAAGGGTGTTGCCGCACTGGCATTTTTGTCCTTATCAAAATAATTCTTTATGAGAGTAAACAGCACGCTGATGCCTATCCTATTGAGCTCCATTTCAACAAGGATGCTCGTTAAAATCCCGCTAATGAAAAACGCGCCAAAGGATATGAAGAAGGCAGCACTGGGAAACAAGAACAGCGAAGGAATCAAAACAATCCCCGCAAATATTCGATAGGCTATAGTTCCAGCCCTCCTTATTTGTTTTACAATCAATGAGCCTGTTCTTAGTTTGTGTTTCAATTGATAGTCAATCAAAATGTATTGATTTAATGTGCTGTAAATGAATAAAAAAACAAAAAGGCATAGTCCTAGAGCCATTAATGGCAGCCAGAAAAAAATATAGATGAGCTCGTGCGTTGAAGTCTCCACCCTCAACACGTTCCAATAAAAAGGGAGTGGAAGTAAAAATCCTAGAAGTATTGTTCCATATAGTTTAAAAAAAACATGCAAAAACAAACTTCTGTTCGCCTGGTAATACTCCTTGGCCGGCATAATATCCACGTCTAATGTTTTTAATGTTTCTATATCCAAGGCGATGGCCTCTTTTAATTCTTGTGAATTCATTTCTTCATTATTCATGGATAAGCTCCTTCTTTGGGGCTGATTTATCATGATGATCAACCCATTTAGTAAAATAGGCGGGTATAGCCACGTTAGTTTGACCCAGTTTTTTACCTTCGCCTACATCGTTGTTTGTTGTTTCAATCGCTTGCTGGTATTGACTCTTTAAGCGTCCTCCTCCACTGCTTGTTTTATTTACCGCCGCATCGACCTGATTATTAATTTTTTGCTGCATGCTTTCGGCTCTTGATGCATCCATGCCAACTCCCAGAGTCCTTCCAGAATCCTCCAATGCATTACTGTTTTTGTGGTAGTCAGCTCTCATTTGTGACTCTTTGGTTCTTAATGGATTTGCTGCATCCTGATAAAGGGAGTCAATCCGAGCATTTTTAGAAGCATTGCCGTATCGTGCGATTAAACTTTCTCGTTGTTCACTGATAAACTCGTTGGCTAGCGTTTGTATTTGTTTTAATGAAGCCAGATCTGAAGGATTGGAATATAATGCATCACGAGTTACTTCATCTGTTCGACTGGCAACATATTTCGAGAAGGCCTGATTTAGATCGGTAGTCACTTGATCGGAGTTTGATTCGACATAACTTCTGGCCGTGCTTATGCGAGCTGCTTTGGACATCGAGGCATCGTAGTTTTGACTTGCCGTTTGCGCATTCCTTAAATCGGTACCCATTTGATTCGAAAGGCTTGCCCCTTCCGAATGGCTGTTATCAAAATGATGGTTTTGTGCAAACTGGCTCACATAATTTAGCGCCTGATTAAAGTCTTCTGCTTCCTTCGCTGACATGCTGCTGTCCGTGCCTTCATGGTAACGATCACTACTCGTTGATGACCTATCGAATTTGGCATGACTATCAGCACCTCCTGTTGCTCCAAAAGCAAACCGCCCAATACTTCCCAGCATACTTTTTTCACTTGCGACTCCGACGTGGGCATTTAATCCAGCTGAGGTCATATGAGCCAGCGCATCCTCTTGGCTTATCCCTTCGCGTTTAGCTACATCCGAGGCAATATGCGTCATGGTCGATAAGGCCTGGCTGTATTGACCGGATTCGCTTGTCGATACTCCATCGCCTAAACGCATATCATGTCCCTGCATTTTCGATAATTGTACTGCACTGTGCGCAAAACTGGATAAGGACGTTTGATAATGCTGACTTTCATTGGCTGCAGCCTGCCTGGATTCCTCAAAAGCCTGATTTAAAGAGCCACTTAAGGCCTTTGTATCTGAGATATGTACGGGTCCTCGTGACATCCCAGGACTTACATCAAAAACAGCATCTCCATGACCTGTGGTCGTCTTAAGCACACCACTTCCCAATTGTTCCGTGTGCATCCCATGCATGTTCGTCCAATTGGTATCGTGCTTGTTAGCCGAAACGTTATTGGCGCTGGTATTTTCATAGTTCATATTCCAACCGCTGTAACTTGCCATTGAGATGTTACCTGCAGCTGCAGATTGCGCTTCACTGACTGACAAAGATTGTGCCATACCACCAAAATGCTGGGAGGATGTACTCAAAATCTGTCCCAATCCTTTCGTGATGTACAGGGCAATAACAGGAACACTTGCTGCCAATGCACCTGCCGTATAGGCAAAATTACTGTGCATGCTGGCTAATGAATCAATATTAGAGAAGGTCACACCTCCTGTTTTTTGACCAAACAAAGTAATGGTGGTACTTGAAGCCATAGAAACAAACCAATGAAAAATAATAAACATCGGCGGCCATGACCAAAGGTAGATTTGAGATTGTACCCACAAGAAATAAGCGTTACTCAGAGTAGGGAACAACGAAGTTAAAACAACTAATGGAAAAATACACAGCGTTAGCATCCACATCACGGTCATATAGTAAGGCAGGCGAAATCCTGCAAGCCAAAAGCTATTGGCTTCGGCAACGTGCATTTTTTGTGTGCTGTCTGTATTAGTGTAATTCATGAGTGCGGCATCAGCTCCTGAAAAAGCAAAAGCATCGGCAGCAGCATCTCGGGTCGCATTAATTAAGATATTTTGGGTGAGTGTTTCAGCCGCATCTTCGGTAATGTTCATGTAATATTTGTGAGCAGCTTGCAGCCTGTCACCAAATGTCTTTTCGCCTGGCAAAGAACTGCTATCCGTGTTGCGTGACCCTAAAGCACCTGTGGTTACCAGATGATTAAGACGCTCCAACTCCAATTTCGCTGCAATGGGTAGTCGAGTCTTCAAATTGGCTGCTGCATCATCACAACTTAAATTGATTCCATTGTGCAGAATCACCCGATAAATAGGTGATGGCTCCTCAAAATAGGTTTTAGAAAGATGAGCACTTTGAGTAAGCTCCTGAGGGCTTAATTGGTGACTTGCCAAAAGTTTTGCTGTAAACACGCATTGGCGGATATAAGACGATAGGTCTTGCGCCAAATCAGGCGACATGGATAACCTTGTCTGGGTTGCCGCAAGCCAAGTTCTTGCACCAAAAATCATTCCTGTTTTGTTGTACTCCAAGCTATCTGGCATGTGAAATACATCACTAAAGGCCGTTGTTATTCCATATCCTATGCCACTAATGACTGCTGCAGGCAATGCAACACCTAAAGGCACATGATCAACCGTTAAGGCTTCCCCTGCTCCTTCGGCTGTCTGCATGTCAATAAGTGCCACAGGCACTTTAATGCCTAGCACGCAATACATGACTAAAAAGGTGGTCAGCACAAAGCGAGTTAATGATTCGAGCTTTTTCCCCATCACGTACTGATAACCAACCATACCAACGGATAAAATCATGATAATGTCACACGCGGTGCTAAACGTGGATTCGCCAAGCAAAGCGGCCATACCATCAAGCAACTCTTTTAAATAAATCCCATTTTGTGGGGTGTAGATTAATAATGGGCTCATTGTGCCCCTCCGGTATATGATTGTCTTAAAATGGGATTAAGGGCATTAAGTGCCTGCTTCACGTTGTTTTGAACCAATTGATTGGTGGTCAGTGCGGCATTAAAACGTGCTCGGGATTCGCTGTTAAAATTATCTACAAATTGTTGTGCCACTTGCAGGTTTTTAAATAACTTCTCTTCATGATCACTACCTAAATCACGTCCCGCAAGGGATGCTCGAATCACTTCAAGTGAATTTGCAAGATACTGGGCAAGCAAATCCGTTGCTACACTCTGAGCCAATTCATAACTGCTTTGTATGCCGATATTCTGTTGTGCACTGGCTGAAATGAGCTGAAATACAGACGGCTGGGTTAGTTCAATTAACCCTTTTTGTTGCGGTGTTAAGGCCGTCCCTGATTTGATATTCTCATAAACTCCCTGCAGGATGGCTTGTACTTGAGAAACAAGGGCATCTTTACTGCTAATCTCCTGGCTTCCTTTCACATTGACGTCAAGACATTTTACGGGCTTATTCGAATCACTACACTTATAGCTGGGTAATTTACCTCCATAGAGCAAGGCTTTTACAAAATCCTGATTGGTCGCTAAAGAGGGATACGTTTGCATCCCTCCTTTGGCATCAAATACCAACGTTCCTGAAATCGACATATAGACTTCTGAAATTTCGGTATCCGATTTGATGAATTCATTCTGTTGTAGTGCATCCCAAACTACGTTGGTATTCAAAAGAGCCCTGTCTTTATATTCTGAATCGTTTTTTGCCTGTTCCAATCGCTTTTCAATCTCCCCTCCTGTCGAACATTTATGCCTTGCTTCTGCCCAATCGGTGTATACATTACGATTACGCCCGATGTCCTCACACAAACGCTGATGTGCCGCTCTATTTTTAGGATAAAGCGCTGCAGTCAGATTTTCTCCCATCTCACACGAATTAAAATTCGTCCCATTAATGTCATTTGCCAGCTTTTGCATGTATTGCATGGCATGAGCTATCTCAGGCAACTCGGTCTCCAGTGCAAGGTTCATTGCATAACCTGCCCCGTTACTTAAAATATTCTGCATGAAGGAAACAATCTGCTCTGATTTAATAAAGGAAAAACCACCTGCAAAAATATCAATTCCGCCACATCCTGAACGAAATCCAGGTACATCAACGTGAGCTATCTGAATGGAGCGCACCTGATTTCTGGCATAAACGGAACCTAAAGATGCAAATCCTGCTGCCTGTGATTCATAGGAATGGCTACCTGTGACATTCGCAGAATATCCAAGATTATTAAAAAAATGATTCAAATCGGCACTGGCTGATGCATGAACACCATGTCCTGTCACGCAAGTAAAAGATGCAACAAGGGTTAGCACAAGAGCTCTAATCATTAAATTTCTCCTCAATGTGTTGCTTTAATTCATGAACTCTTTGTGCCAGCTGATAAGGAGTTGCTTCTCCAAACAAGACAGCATAGGCTTCCAGGGTATGTCGATTGACTAAAAACAAGGCGGGAACTGTAGGCTTATACCCTCCTGATACATAGAACGTTTGAAAAAGCTCAGGTGTTAATGGTGTGGTATCGAGGCCATCCAGGGATTCTCCATCCAAGCTAAAAGCACGAACCTTAATATGGAATGTTTCTGAAAAATCCTTTAAAACAGGGGAGAATTTTTTACAATGTGGGCAGGTGCTTCGAAAAATAAATGCAAAATAATAATTTTTGGATAACTCTTTAACTTCAGCTGATTCCTTCTGTGCAAAAGCCTTAGGGGCTTGCTTTTTCAATAACAGTGCATTGAGTTCTTCAATTGCCACATTAGCGTGCAATGAATTAATTACAGAACAAAGCAGTAAACAAATGATGCGGACAATCATGCTTCAAACCCCTCATAGCTGAATCGTTTGTAATGAGTCGCCACATCCAAAAGGCGTTCTTTTAACTCGGTTGTGGAGACGAAACCATAGGATAAAGGCGACATTTTTTGTGTCTTTAAATCAACAAGAAACAGTGCTGGCATGTAGCGTGACTGCAAATTCATTGTTTTTTGTATTTCATGAAGAGGTATGTTTTTAGGATTAGGAAGACCTTCAATGGGCTGTCCATCTGTGGTGACCGATATCATTGAAAAGTGAGTCAGATTGACGAATGGCACAAGATGAGTGATGAATTTTTGCGAAATGGAACTGTTCCCTTTGTAAAAAAGGATTAATCCATAACGTTTAGCCCCTTCTCGGACTACCCTCTCCATTAAAAGATTCATCGAATCATTGCGAATAGCCACAGCCGTATTGTCAGTTGGAAAATTTAAGGAATGATCCAGCTCAGGATGAGACAGCAGCACTTGTTGCCAGTACTGGACAAATTTCTGATTGTTTTTGGCATACACCTGCTGGGCTTTCATGTACTCATAGGTGGCATCAAATGATGGGGCAATTAATGCCGTTGCGAGCTTATTCATGGTGGCTTTGCGTATCTCCATAAGCTCTTCATATGGAGTCAGCGAAGGCTTTGATTCCTTCGGAGTATGAGCAGGTTTAGTCTTGGGTTCCTTGCTTTCGGTACTGTACCAATGAAACCCATGAGCGGGTGGACTTACTAAATCAGCCATGGCAGGCATGGAAAGTAACATTAAAATAATAATGAATAATCTCATTTTTGTTCCGCCTTTTTCTGGACTCGCCGTTTGATTTCATCCATAGCTTTTGAGGCGTCGGGGCTATTTAAAACGACATCGCCTACAATTCCGGCTTCTTTTGTTGGCTGTCCTTGGGGAAATGGATAGACAGGATTTAAATAATCGATTCGTCCCATATCAAGGCTTTGTAATTCTTTTACACTGAGCCCCTCGCAGCGTGTATGCTCCGCATCTCCTAAAGCGTTGGGATTTAATTGTCTTAAACGCCCTTCGACCTGGATAATGCGCGCCATTTTGCTGTCAAAGACACAATAGGTACGTTTATGCTCCAGACAGGTTCCCAAAATGGGATCTTTCTGACTACAAAATTCGCCCACATAATGAGCTAGATAATTCTGTTTGGCCTTTCCTAAAGCCTTATCTTCCTCACGACACAAATCGATATGGAGTTTGTCAGCCCAACCTTCATTCGAACAACAATCAATAATGTCCCAAACCCAGATTTTGCATTGCACTGGATGGCCTGAAAATAAGGTGGCCTGCGTTTTACCAAACTCAGCGCCAGCAGCTCCTGCAACGGCCATAGGTGCCATGGCCTCTCCAAAACCATCATTCTGAGTCGCAGCATGCTCCGTGCAGTCTCCATCGGCACAAAAGAGATCACGCACACAAGCCACGGGCTGTGGACAAACTGTCTCATCGCAACGATATACCTGCTCATAGAGTGAGCAGGTATTATTATTCATTAATGTACAGCGCGAGCTTGCCTGTAAGCATCCTTTTTCACGTTGCGTTTTACATTCATCGGCTGCAGCGGATGCGCACTGGTATCGTGCATTAAGCTCCCAGCAATCACGAGTAACGGGCAGGCCATTAATAACACGGGTTGGATTGGAATCAGTACACTGCTCTTGTGTTTTTTGACATAGGTTGTTTGTCTCAAGAGTGGCGCATTCATTATCCCAGTGCTCTTCTTCCACATAGGATTTGGAATGAGCATTAATCGTCAATGCCACTTGAATTGGGTAATAGCGACTGAACTTATCTGAAATATACAAACTGATTACGCTTCCATTCTGGCAGGTTGGAAGTCCCACTACACTCACCCAATGAGCAGATCCACCATTATTTAAAATGGAATGAACTGTGGCTTTCATTTCTTTACAGGGATGATTTAATTTAATGGGATTAGTTAAATGTCCTCCTGCGGTATTGGTCATAGCACCCGTCATAAGATTAACTGTTATGAGTCCGGTCCATTTTTTATGAACCCATACCTCAAAATCAGCTCTTTGACTCCAGCGTTCTGTGTTCACGGTTACTTTGCGTTTCTTTAAACACTGCTGTTCTGGTAATTGCCTTGATGTATGACAAAGTTCCTCATGCGATTTAATCTCACAAGCAGGTGGCTTTTCATCGCATTTAATCCGCTCGTTAGATTGTCCATGGGTAATCGCATAACTTTCTTCTTCAATTAATTTGGCGCTTTTAATCGCCTCATTTTTAGTATTAATTTCAAATTGGCGCTGACCAAAATGCTCGGTCACTGTACGTCCACCGGTATCATTTTGTAAGGCATTCGCAGCCAAGATACTTAAATCCGTTTTTTCAGTCTCAACCCCCTGATAATGAAGCGATTGTTCAGGATTTTCTGTATAGTCTTTGAAGGTATTCTGGGGCTTAAATTCATTCATGGCGCTCAGTGGCTGATTCCCCAAAGATTTTGCGTATTCTTTTAATTTCTGAAAGTCCTGCGCTGTTGTATTGGCAGCTGAGAACGTGCCAAATCCAAGAATACAGACGATGGCCAACATGCATCTAAACATGGCCTTTCTCCAATATGGTGGCTGCTAATGTGACTCCTGCATCTCCTTTCTGGGCGATGAGCTCCAGTCCTTTTTTTATGCCTGCATTGCCATACACTACATCAAAGGGTTGATTGGCACAGGACTGCCCTGAACCGCAAGACTTGAAGGGCTCTGTGACCACAAGCGCTGGAACCGTTGTAATGTGGAATTGACTAAACCAGACCGGATCAATAGAAATTCCCTTAAAGTTTAAATGCTGCTTTTGAGCCTCGCTATTAAGGCGTTTAAATGTTTCTATGGTTTTTTTAAAATCCCCATCCACTAACCCATTAATGACCACGGGAATATGAAACCGTGCTGCTTCATCGCTCAATGCAAATAAAAGTGAGTCGGGCATGGAAAAGGATACAAATAAAATGGCACCTTCAGCGCCCTGCGGTTTTTGATTGCTTTGTAAACCGTCTGTGCTGCGTTGCATGAGTGAATCAATCAATGATTGGTGCTCTGATTGATTCCGTAAAGATGTATGCTTTAGCATTTCGATTGTATTACTCGAAATGGTTGATACCTGGTGAGCCCCCTCCTCTTGATAATGCCTTAATTCATCATTAGTGTTTGCAAAGCATTCGACAACCCCAGCCAGAAACAGGATAATGATTTTAATGTAGTGCGCCATTAAAGGCCTCCTTATAAAAAACAACAATTTCTCTTGCGCCAAATCATGAAGCCAAAATTATCCCCATCTCCAGGATAGGTATGTCCGGCCTCCCAGGTAATGACTGAGCGGCCAAAGGGCTGGCAGCGTTTCGCATCAGGCAATGTATTGACTAACTGGTAGCGATACCGGCTTTTAGGCAAAATGGAAGAGTGATAGGTGCTACAAAGTGCAGGCCAATCTTTACCAACGGAATCTTTAATTGCTCCAAGGCGATGAAGCTTAAAGTCGGTGCGTTCTGTCAGAAGCGTTGCGGCACTAATGGGACTTGCCTGATTGGCAACAAAACCATTGAGAGGATAGGTGGAACCTTGAGCGCCCATACACCAGAATAAAGAATCCATGGCCATCCCTGCCAATGCTTTGGTTGCATCTGCAGCACAAGACGCACGTACTGGCGATGTGGTAAATAAGGTGGCCTCAGGATTAAGAACAAAAGCAAACTCAGAGTCATTCCAAGTTGGATCAAGTTCACTCAAATACATCACATCAAAATCTTCTGTCTCCATACAGCCGATGGATGTAAGTACCTGCAGCCAATACATCAGAGGGTATTTGTACCAATGCACGTAATAAAATGCGCCTCGCCCATCCGTATCGGGCATTTGTGAACCACCAAGACCCTGGTCTTTGATATGCAGTTGCACCCCAAGATTCACCATGCAATATGGCTTTCGTGTCACATCGACTAACGCAAAGGGTTCCCAATAACCTATAGTAACTCCTAAAAGTTGTAATTTGTTTGGGCAAGAACAGACCGGGTTCCCAGGGTTTTTCGTATCAGGATAGTGGCTTTTTACTACTTCGGAGGAACCAATGGTTAAAGGGAACAAACAATCCCAGCAAATGTCGGTAATAGGATTGACAAAGTGCCCTTTACATTGTGACGCGTGCAATGAACAGATGAAGAATAAACCTGCAGCAATTGAACAGAAGAGTCGTTTATTCATCATTCACTCCAATTTCTTTAATTTGCCAATCAAGACCTACCTGACTGACTATGCTTGGGACGTGTTGAAGCTGCAGCCGAGATGAAATGATGCCGTTCACATCAAAATAAATTCGACCAAAAAGCGCTGCAGCAACTCGAACATCACCGCCTGTTAAAATAAACTTAACGTGCTTAAAGTCGGTGTAATGTTTCTTAACCCAGGCAACCTGTCTTGCATCATCCGCATTGAAGAAAATCAGGGTTTTGAGGAAGTGAACGCGCTCAAATGGGTTTATCCGCGTTCCTGCTTTTGCAATTAAATACCCATCAGGTGTCCAGATGTCATGAGATACAGTCACTGCCGGTGAGATGCGAAACGTCTTAGGCGTGCGAGTCGTGCTCAATGCCAAAAGGTGTGGTCTCATCGCCTGGCGTGCGGCTTTCTGCTCTAAATCGCGCTGAACATGCTCTAAATCACCGCTTTGCTGCAATGCATAGAGTTTGTTCATAATGACTTTCCTTATATCCTCTTCCTTGACAGGGAATGTCTGGCCATACTGACCAATATTTTTTGCATGGCTTACAGGCTCTAATAAAAAGGCCAGACCAAGAATCAGGGAAAAAAACCGTTTGTTAGTGCGCTTCATGCTTTATCCTTGCTATGGTCAAAGCAATGAGCTCGTCTGTTACATCCACCAGGGAGGGTTTGTAACCAGTCAATACGGGTGCGCTGACTAAGGTTACCCTGTGAGCCCTTCCATAGTCCTTGATAACTTCTGGAAGGGCTCGTGAAAAGCGATCCATAATGTTTAATTGTTCTTCATGAGTCAGATTAGAACGGGCAAGCAGCACTGAAGGCGCCTCAATGGCACGATTCATATCAACCACCAAAAGAGGTAACGGCTTATGCCACATCATAAACATACCCGCCAGGACTCCAATGAGCCCACCAACTCCCGCAATGACCCAATGTGTGGTGTTTAAGCGATTAAGCTGCATAAACCCTCCCATAATGCAGCTCTGCCACGCGCGATACCGCATCAAGAAATGCAAATCCTTGTGCCACATAATTAATGACCGCCTGATAGTCATCACCATCAGAAGATAAAAGCACGCGAGTAAACGGATCAACGAACAAGCGATGAAAGGAGGAAATACCATTGGCACGCAACAAGACTTGCGAAAAACCAGCTTCTTTCGCTATTGGGAATGATTTGAGAATGGTCATCTCAAAATCCGAAAAAGTCTCATGTTTTTTTTGATGTTCTAAAAGCGGTGATTCTTCTTGTAAAAAAACAAGCTTTAAAGCCGAGTTTTCCCATGCGGCACGGGCTTCTGAAAATTCAAAATAATCCTCAATCCCCTGAGTAATCGTGACAAATGATGCTTTATGCCGCCGACCAGTACGAAAGCCTTTGGTAATAAAGTTCACTGCAATTGAATCTCCTGTAAAAAAAGACCAGGCTTCATCAATGATGCACATCTTTTGTTTGTTCCTGTCTGAATTGAACATACGTCTTTGAAATTGAGAAATAACTGACAGGAGAACCGGTGCGCGAATGCTTTGATTGTCTTCAATTTCCTTCAAATCAACTACAATTATGCGGGCATCAGGCGATAACTGGGATGGTTCATTAAACGCCTTTCCATGCTCTGACGCAGAACAGTAACGCTGAAGGTTTTTAGACAAAATGCGCGCTGTAGGATAGGTTTCTCGGTCGTGCTCGTACAACGACAATAAGACTCCTGCAACCTCATCAATGCGTGTTTGATTCCCAGTTGTTCCAAAGGCAGTTAAAATAGCTTCTCTTAAAGTGCCTCTGTCATCATCTGTAGCACCGCTGGTTGGGCAGGTTAATAATTCAAATAGGGCAATAATGTCATCAATTTCTCGTAAAATATCCGTTACATGGGTAAAGGGATTCATCGCCAAATTGCTGTATTCAAGATAAGTCCCACCGAGCGCCTCACACAGTTTTCTGTAGCTCCCACCTACATCAATAATAAAAATATCCCCGCCATTAAATAAAATATTGAGCATCAGCATCTGAATGAAAAAACTTTTTCCACCGCCCGATGTGCCAGTTACAGCCATATTGTAATTGCTGCCAAATGCACCTGAGAAAGGATCGATGCAGGCAAACTGATCGCGCATGGTGGGTAACAAAATACCCTTGCCCACCCCGCGCCAGTCAGAAAGAATGGGCATGTATTGGGTTGCATTCCATGAAGAAATTGGCCACATCATTGTGGGAAGAGAAAAATCCTTAGCCAGATTTCCTGTGAAAAAAAACGGCATCGAGACTAAAAAATACGGACATTGCATGCGTTTACACAAGGCCAGTTTAATGTCATTGAACGCAAATACCGTGCGAGCAGCTTCCACATCACGCTCTTTTTCATGAGGTCGTGAAAAAAGAACCACGTTATAAAGCATCTTTACAGAACGAGTCTTCTGTGAGGATAAATCATCTCGAAAAGTACGCCATACTCTTGCCTGCTCCTCAGTTCCCGCTACATTCAAGGCATAATCACTTTTAGATTTTTTATCCAAATCACGGGTCTTGCGGTTCGCCCTACCCTGAGCACGCCCCTGCTCTTCAACCAGATAGATGACCGAGATGATGTGATTACAGGATATTCTTTTATCAGGATGAAAAATGTTGCTGGTATTATTGATGTTCTCCCATAAACAATACTGACGAGGCAGGCGATCAATGGTCAGAACAGATACAGCTGTTTCATAAGCACGTCCAGCTTCATTAACCCCTTTAATCACCACTTCATTATTTTTAATTTCAATATCAAAGTCATGAGACAGCGCCTGCTCTTTAAGTAATTTGGTTTTGTCATATACAACAGGGCGAGGGGTAATTGCATCAGGGCAATTATCCAGATAAAACTGAAGCAAATGCAAAAAGTCAGTCGCATCTGCTTGCTTAAATCCAATTTTTGCAGCACTTAAGGATGCTTCAAAAGAAACGCGAAACTGGCCAAAACAGGCTTTTAAATCGTTCTCAGATTCTTTTTTGATTTTATCAATGACAATATAGCAATCCGTATGCGTTAATCGAGGTGAAAGCATCGTATTCGTTTTAAAACCGTGTATGGCGGCTTTTTGATAAAATGCCTTAAGGTTATCTCCTAACAGGCCTAAATTTTCAAATTCGCTTTTTGTGAACTGCGAAGTAAATGCCTCAATATCTTTCCCTACTTGATTGTGTTTGACGCAAATCAACTGCAAGGTAAACTCATGAGACACTTTAGATTGAAGCAGCATATCCAGCTGCTCTGCTATGTGTTCATTCGCACCTGTTAAAGGGACAATGCGATAAATTAAACCCGCGTTGTGTTCATTAAAAAACAGCTTCGATTCCTCATCAAAATATTGATAAGGTAATAGTTCCTCAGTAAAAGAAGGATATTGATGTGCCTTGAGGTCAAAAGCGGATCCATTGTCGGTTAGCCCTTTGTCGTTCCATGACTCCTTTAGCAATTCATAAGTATCTTGAACCCATTCTATAGCGTTTGTAAACATGGCTTTTCTCCTGTGATCTGATCAGCGTCTACTTGTAACCTGAATAAAGAGCCTGGCTTTTGGCCTGCTGCACGAATTGACCATCGGGTGTGTAGCGTTTTTCCTGTACCATGCGATTCACCATTTCCATGCTTTGACAACCACCCCTGTCAGCAAAGGGGCATCTGGCATCCTCATTGTCCAGGATGGATTTGGAGCAGGCACATAACTGCGACACTAAGAAAAGGGTACTCAATAAAAATAGAGGTTTAATCATGAAGTGGCTCCTCATTTTGTACGGTTGAAAATAATGGGGTAGAGGGTTGTCCTGGTTGATTTAAGAGGGGATTCTCAACAGGATTAACGGTTTGAACCATGGGCTCATGATTAGTGGACTGCATCAATGAAGCGCCATTCACAGGGTGTGTATTTAATTCATAGGCACGGCTTACAGTGGTTGTAACCCCTGACTCGTTTTGGGCATGTCCTTCATTGATAGCGCGTCCTGACTCGTACACCTGATGTTCTTTGTCTATCCAAAAGCCTTTAGTAAATAAAACGGATACACGACGACCAGCACGTGCCACAACCAGTGGATGATAAATATCAGCAATGCGCATTACATAGTCTGAAATACGATTGGCAGGATTGCTGAGCGCACCACCAGCAGCCGATTGAGCAAGGGTTGATGCCTGGCCGTAGGTCGTAATGGTGCCAGCCCCTGGATTGATTGTTTGAGCGGTATTTAAATTCTTTAAGCCATCACCAAATCCTGCCAGCATGCCTGCCGCTGCCGAATAGGTTAAGAGCGGCTTTGTTTTTAGAATGGATGTTCCGCGTAAATCCTGCATGGCATCCAAATCAAATACAGAGCCGTAGGCCTTTTGTTCAAAATTGATGTTGTTTCCTGCGCAAGACAGTGTTTCTAAATGCATCACCACGGAACTTCCTGATAAATCACCATAAGTGGATACCAGGGCGACACAGTCTTCCAGATGAGAACGCTGGTTGTTGGGCATGATTCCTCCGCTGGTGAGGCGGATTAAAGCAGTTCCCATGTTTTTTGAGCCGTTTATTCCTGCATCACCTAAAACCCCAGTCAGTAACACCCCTTCAACAAAGGTTCCCGCCCAAACATAGTTTTTAGAGGTACGTACTTCCTTGTTTTTTTTCTTCCGGTTGTTAAATTGCACTGTTTCAAGTCCTGATTTTGCTAGCAGTTCGCGCTCTGCCTGATGCTTTTTCTTTTGCTGTGCTTCCATTTCTTCACGAGTTGGCGGCCTAACGGTGACCAGACTTGCCTGACGGTTAGAAACCAGTGCAACCTGTAATTGTTCGTTCATTTTTTTATTCTCTTCTTCAAGGTGTGCAAGCTGTTCTTTCATGGCTTGGATCAAGGCTTTTGTTTCCGAGTTTTCTGTATTCACAGGTGCTGCTTCCTGCTGTTTTTTTTGATGTTCTGCCACTAACTCTTTTAAAGAATCAATTTGTTGTTGCTGTTGCAGAAGGAGTGCTTCGTCACTGCCCTGATTAAAAGTACTTTCAAAAATACTCTCGAACGGAGCTTCTTCCTGTTGGACTGGTTTTTTTTTCTCAGCTGATGAGTAACAATAAAATCCATAGGATGCCCCACCCACCAGTAATAAAATGGCCGCGTGCTTCAATTGTTCCTTTTTGGCCAGTTTATTGGCGTTTTGAGGTTTTAGCGTCAACCATCGTTTTATTTTTTTAAACATTACCTACTCTCCTTCCAACTCATTTTAACCAGCTCCTGGTTTATCCCTGATTGCTGTATAACCCATATAAATAAGCGATTTTTTTAGGTGGGAGCGCTTCATCACTTAATGACAGGGATTCTGCGTCCTTATGGGCAAATAAGGCTGTTGTAAGCGCTAGCTCATGATTTGATGTATTTTCTAACCGATAGACATAGCCTGTGAAACGCTTACCCTGATATTGCTTTTCCAGTGTTACCTTGATGCTCTTTTTAATGTAAAAAGAACGTGGGGTAATTCGTTTCTCATTAAATTCTTTGGGCGTCTCCCCTGCTTTCATAGCAGCGATTGCCTCATCTACTTCACTGGCATCAGGGGTATCCAGTTTCACAAATTTCAATTTTGTTTGAGCGCGCGGCACGAGCCTTAAGGTTTTTCCAACCGATTCATCAGGTGTCAGGGTAAGTGATACGTGATGTCCTTTATCTGTAGTTAGGAACAGGGTAATGGGAACTTGAAAATTGGGCTTTATATACACCGAAGAATCCGTGCTTTCAGGGTTATCCATCTCACTTTTATCGACTGTAATAGCATGCTCTGGGTAACTTAATTTAGTGATCGATTCCCCTTCAACAAACACACGATTAAAGTTAATACTCGATAAGGTCAGATTAAACTGCTCTCCTTCTTCAAAAGCGATGACCGAAGGAGCTGTGCTTGCACAAACAATTCCTGAGCACAAACAACTTATAAGAAGAATGGTTTTTTTAGCTTTTTCATAAATTGAGTTAGTCATGGTGCATCTCCTGAATGGACACAAGATTTAAAAGGCCTGATTGATGTGAAAACTGCACTCGATACATTTTGTGTTGTGGCTTTAATTGAAGCCCATGGCTTGTGCGATACAATTGCCCTTCGATTCGACCTTGATTTTTAGAGACATCCACGGATACTTTTTCAGCATAAAAAACGGAGCTTACATTTTTTTCATGTACTGTTTTTCGCTCGGCATCCAATAGTTTGGAAAACGATTCCTGGTATTTCGCTGGAATCAGATGAGACAGCATGGTGTAGCGTGCATCAATGGTCTCAGGGTTGTAGGTCAGGCGTAAGTCAGCAGCTTTCTGCGTCATTTCTTTCAGGTACTCCGGTGAATAGCCTTTATCACCAATGCTAAACTCAGAACCAGTACACACTGGAAGCCAGTGAACCTGCTTATGCAGTAGGGTATAAAAATTTAAGGCGCAAAGAACAATAACTGCAAACGTACTCGATAGCGCCCAAATCAGAGTCAACTTGAATAACAGTCTGTTTTTTGCAATCGCATTATCACGAAATGAAGTATCCATTAAATCACCTGATATAAATTCGGTTGGCAGAATCGGGCAAAGCTCGAAATAAAAGGGACGTTAACCTGTGAGGCAGCGACCAGTATACGATGGCAAACAGACTCCGCAGAGGCAGTCCGCCATACTTGATATGCATCGCAACGCTTAGGGCTGCGCCTATCATAAAAAGCTGATAGGCAAGTCCTGTTAAAAGCCCAATTCCCGTGAGTAAAAAAATGGGCAGGCCTGTGGTAATCGGAATACCCGCAATTTTTGGCTCATCAGAGAGCATAAAGGTTTGGTAGTTGCGAGCCATTATTTCAATGCCCAGTGAGTAAACACCATCAATACAGGAACACCCGCAAGGACTGCGATATTTTTGGTTTTGATGTAGGCATAAGCCCCCGCAAGCCCTTCTGCTAACAAAAGAAAATAAGGGAGATCTGAATCCGCTCCAAAGGTTGCCTTTACTTCCTCTTTTAATCCAGAAAGCCGATTCTCAGCAGCAAAACAAGAGTCAGGCATCAAACACAACAGCGCCAAACCAATCATTAAAAAAGGAAGCAGCTGCCTGGCATAGAGATATCCTTTAAGGCTCAAATCGTTAATTGCTGTTCTATAGTTCATCACATTCTCCTTTTTTGGTTAAAAAAATCCCCTGAGCCCCAATTTGTGCTCATTTTTTATTCTTTTTATTTAATGAATTGTGTTTTGGTGGTTTTAAAAAGAGCGTTTATCCATTCATGGTTACTCCTTTATCGAGCATACTTTGACTTAACAGGTGGTTGTTCTTTTTCAGTTCAACTAAAATTTGCGTCAGTAGGTGATTTGCAGAATCCAGTTTTTTGAACAAAGCCACATACTCAACTGATTTAGCTACGTCAGGAACCTCGGTATTCAGGGCTAAGACAAATGCATAAAGTCCTCCACTAGTCAGAACGTGCTTAAAATATTCGACATCTTGCTCCTCATTCATTGGTGCATCGACTGTAAGTATCTGATTGAGCTTAACGTTATTTTCAGGCAGTATTGCGGGCTTTGCATAAATAACTCCACTTACGACCATGAGGATCATCGATAGCATGATTGTTTTAATTGCGTTCATAAAGTACTCCTCTTCATTGGCTTATTTTTATCAGTTAATGCACTGTTTCATTCTCTATCGGATACATTAAAAACAACTGCTGCCTTCTTAATAATGAATAAGCATATATCGCTGCTTGTGCATGTTTATCAAAATCAAAGCCACCTATGTTTAGAGCTGCCTGCTGCAAACAGGAAATACAACTCTCTAAAATATCAAATACTTCTTGTTCTACATTCATAATGGATTATTTTGATAAGTGATAAGGTTATTGAACCATCATTTAAATGAAGGTGCATTCACCTAGGTGCAAGGATAAGAAAAAAATGAAAATTTTTTTAGAATGAATAGGCTAATTAAAATAACTATTGAAATCGTAGGTAATTATCAAATATTTCATCAATTTTACATAGTCGTTAAAGAGTTGTTCTAGGTTAGACTCATGCAATCCCAGGTCCTTCAACCAGTTAAAAAAATCCTCTCCTTTTAACAAGTTATGCTCTTCTCTAAATTGTTCGACTTGATATATAAGCTCGTATTCTGTAATTTTGTACGTTTGTTGATCAAGAAGATACAGTAAGTGTTGAGAATGGAGCCTATTCTTTTCTGTTTCAGGGATTGATAGTAATTTAAGAATATTTTCCGCTCTCTGTAGAGAAGCCAAACCTTCTTTTTGCTCATGCAGCGGAGCACGGAACCAAACAGGAGACAAGGTAGACTCAATTAATTTTTTTTCAAAAAGGGTAAACTCTCTTTTTTTTCTATTTAAATTAGAAACCGCAGAAAGAATGTGTTGTTGGTTTAAATAAAGCAATAGTGACTTCGCATCCTCTTTTTTTGCATCTATATAATTAGACTTAATCGAATCATAAAGTTCATCTGGAACATTTTGGGCAATTTTCTCCCATGTTCTTTCAGTATAAAAAATGGACCGTATTGAATTTAAAACCTCTTCTTTATTGATAATATTTAGTCGTTCCAGAACTAGACGAATATTGATTAAGGGAATGGTTTGAGCGTTATTGTATCTAGAATAAACAATGGCCACCTCATCATCACCATCAATTTCTTCATTCTTATACATCTCGTAAATACGCCCATGCCCCTTCATGCCAAAATTATCCAGCTCCGCCGCCCTCAAGGCACCCATTGACGCAGCACCCCAAACCTCAATACCGTAGTCTAATGCCGTTAATATTTCTTTATGCCACACTGAAGAAACCCAGGAAAAATTTCCATCGATGATAACAATCCGTTTATACCCTTCTTTTATTGCTTTGATCACATCACCCTTTTTGATTGAGGGTGAATACTTCGCATCGGGAAATAGAAGCATTGCCTCTTGATGGGTTAACGAAGTTTCTAAAAAAACAACGGTTTCATGCATGGCTTATCAAATCCATAGAAATTAGTTTGACTTTTAAAATGCATATTTCTTTGTCATAGTATTTATAAACTAAAATTTCCTGATTCTTAGCCTTAATCTTTTCAAACAGCGTCGAAAGGGCATCTTCTATCGTCTCTACCGAATAATTAGGCAATTCAGAAAAATCCCTTTTATCTATGACGACAGGAAACTCAGAAGTTTTAAAATCATACTTAGTATGAATCAAGTCATCTCGAGAGCCTGCAATTGTAGTTACTCGCGATTGAATAGCCTCAGTTAATGCACGATTTAAAGCTATTTGTTTATTGAGATGACATCCACCGCCTTTAAATAGAACTTGATTTTCAAAAGGATTTTTAGATTTAATCAATACCTCAAACGAAGGAATTTCATAAATATTTTCATGAAAGTAAATATGACAAGCAAATTTTTTTGATATATTTTTAACCATATTGCTATTAACAATATCAATTCCAGATATCATCTGGGCGTTTTGTCGTTCTATTACCTCTAAAATTCCATGTAAAAGAGCCTCTTTATAATTATTTCCCCCCGCAAGTCCAGTTGTATCAGAAGAGTAAATCAACACTTCCGGCAAATAAGAATTTAGTGAATACTCAGCAAAAGGCACGAGAATGGATTTTTCTGCAAACACTAATTCAGCTTGTACCCAATTCATTGGCTGTGATGAATCACTAAAATGTACAGACTTTGAAAGATGGTTTATTGGTATAAAAATAGTTTTGTCTTGAGCTAACTCAAGCTCTGATTTATTAGGTACTTGGGGGACTAATTCTTCAGCAAAATATACTTCAATGGACTCCATCAATGCCGAACACTGAGCAGCCTCTTTGGTTAATCCTTTTCCTTGACTTGTGGTTAATGATTTTGCTCTAGGCCTGATTGCAGTATAGACAGGTAGCTCTGTGTAATCTAAATGAGTTAAATCGGCTAATCGTGTAATCCCTGCAAGTTTCTTGAAAAGAGTTAATATGCTTAATGTTTCGCCGTAATTGCGAGCTCTAAAAGACGTTTCTGTATACTCAAAAATCATTTAGAAAGCCTTTCATTAAGATAATACGCCTCAACGCCTAAGGTTCTAAGTTTTGATACAAACAATTTACTTCGATACCCTGATGTGCAATAAAATACCAACTTTTTAGCTTTATAGGATAAGAAAAATGAATAATCAGTATTCTCTTTAATAGGAAAAAATAAATCATCATCTAACTTAACAATCGCCCGTTCTTCTTTTTGCCTTATATCAACCAGAAAATGTTTGGTTCTATCAAGTTGCTCCAAGGAAATTCCATAATCAGCGTTTTGATTTTGCAGATAACTTAAGCTTATTTTTCTTTGTTTACATGCAAAACAGTTATTATTTTGCTTTATTGGCATGGAAGAAATGTTGAAATTTTTTGCATCTATTATTCGTATCTGTGGTACTTTCTCATTTTCTATCTTAAGTAAATAATTTAACGCAAGATTAGCAGCCATAGTTCCAGCCATTCCTGTCACGGTGCCTAACACACCCGCGTCAGAACAATTAGGTATTACTCCTACAGGTGGTGGATTAGGATATAGACAACGATAACAAAGCTGCTTTGTATCAAATAAAGCAAGTTGAATGATATTGACCAAAATACTACAGCTGATAAATACTTTCCTCTTTAAAACGCAAATATCGTTAATAATATATCTTGTTTCAAAATTATCTGTTCCGTCGATGATCAAGTCGATATCGGATACTAAGGAATAACCAAAATCCACATCAAATCTGTTAGTGTACGCCTCTATAACTACATTTTTATTAACTTTACTTAAAACATCCCTCGCCTTTTCTGCCTTGTAGAGTCCTATATCGGATTCATTGAATAAAATCTGTCTATGCAAATTAGAAAGTTCTACTTTATCATCATCGACAACAATTAACTTTCCAACACCAGCTGCGGCAAGGTATTGAGCTACTGGACTGCCTATCCCGCCAAGTCCAACGATCATAATCGTTGCGTTATTTATTACTTTTTGACCCTGCTCTCCAATAACAGAAATTTGGCGTATGTATCTATCCACTCTACTATCCTCCTGAAATAGAACTTACAATACATACCTCATCATTAGGACTAAGAATAATCTCTTTAATGGATGATATCTGTTCTGAGTTAACAAAAACGGAAATGTATCCCTTTGAACAACCATTTTCGTCAAACATCTTTTCAAGATTTTCTTTATAAAACTCTGCTAGTACTTGTTGCAAATTTGATTTATTGGAAACCAATTGGATTTTTTTTCTATCTGAATTAAACTCTATTAATTGATACTCATGCATTCTTATAACCCGTAGATTTTTGTATAAACGACATATATAATTTACTTATATTTTTAACAATTGTGACGAAAATATGAACGAACAACTGTTTAAAGACCTTACTAAAAACTCATCAGCAGCCAAAATGAGGCTATAATCGATTTTTAGAATTAATATATTTCTACAATATCCTGCTCTGCAAGAAAGTCCCCTGTTTTGTTTATTTCAGTAATAGAGTCATCCCAACAAAGCACCATTGCTGACTTAGACATATGTGCCATTTGCTCACTTGTATCATCAGGACTAACAAATAGTGTCCACTCATTTTGTACAGAAAGTTCAGGCTTATTAATTCTTTTTATAATGCCGTTCTTTCTAGGAAAATAACCACAAACGTAATGGCTCTTATTTTTTACCAATCGAGGAGGCTCAACTTTACAAACAATGCAACATAAAATTGTTTCAAGACTTACGGAATATTTCTTCTGATATAACTTATTTAGACCAATACCTGGAGGTCTAGCATTGGTTTCGATAAATTGAATATAACCCTCCCCACTCATGAAAAACTCAGTGTGAAGTACTCCATTATTGAATTCTAATAACTGAGACACTTTAATAGAAGCATCCAAAATTAATTGTCGCTGATGTGCATTTAATATATTCACACTAAATATAGGTAAATTTTTACTGACCATTAAATGATTTGGATGAGTGTACTTCCTGGCTTCAACAAATAATATATTCCCATCAAATACCGCCAATTCTGAATGATATAAGTCATCTGCTACATAAGCTTGAGCGATATAATTTTCGTCACTTTCTTTTCTAGTGGTTAAAAAGTTACAAAAATCCTCCTCAGTTTTAATATGATATGTCTCATAGGATCCAGAGGAATTAATAGGCTTAATAAAAACTTCTTGGGCGCCTATCTTTTCTTTGATTGATTTTAGATTTGAAGATTCAATCAAGGTAGTTGTTTTAGGATATGAAAATAAACCATCCAATTTTTGATACATAAGATTTTTATGACTTAATAGCATCGATGTATTTAAGCTCATACCTGCAATATTTAGTTTTTCTCTGATTTTTGCTACATCAACAAACATATCTTCCGAGAAACAGACTATATAATCAGGACAAATCGAATCACAAATAGCGAGTAAATCTTCAAATGCAAATGAGATTACCAATACATTTTCTCTGTCCTTAACAAACTTAGATTCATCTTTAATTAAAAAAACTGGAGAAATTCCTAATTGAAGAAGTAGATCACAATCAATTAGTTCATAATCCTGAAGAGGGTCAATGCATAACAGTTTCTTTATTTTCATTGTATTTAATACCAAAACATCCCACTAAAAATGTTGTTTTCGAAGGAAACTGAGCTAATGAGTAACCAAGCTTATTTGTTACTTCCACAAAACGAGGATCGTAAGAAAAAATTGTCTCTCTAGGCAGCTTAAATAGGCTATTTGTCACTTGGTTGTTCTTTTCATGAAAAAGGGTAAGCTCTAGATTTGTTGCGCTTTCAAAAAAAGGAGTACTCCTGAAATGACCTAATTTATTTATATGTTGCGCATATTGTAAATAAGTATCGTATATTAATTCACAACGCTGTGGTTTATTTGAAAAAGAGGTTGGTTTGAATGCCATCTCTTCTTTTAGTATTGAATAAAAAACAGGATGATTTTCATTTTTATCAAAATGAACAGGCTCCATAACAAAAGGAGTATATTTCGATTTATATATGTCGCGATATACCTCAACAATAAAATCCAAAGGCAACAAGTCATCATTAACAGCTAACCCGTAACCAGGAACTTGTCCTGTGCCTATAGTAATTAATTGGCTAATAGCATTATTAGTGAATTCATTTTGAGAGATTTCGGGATTATTTGCCCGAACATAAGCCATTAAGTAATTATAAAAAGGGAGATTTGCATAATATCCTGTCTGATTAGAATCAAACTCCATAACCAAACTCAAAAGAGTAGGTAATTTATTCTCTTTTATTAAGGTTACAATTTCAGAGGGGAACACCAATAATTTTGAACGCCATTTACAATTAGCCGCATCACATAATTTTTTGAAGGTTAAGTAATGATTTCCCAAATCATCTGGAACTGGGATATCCGCCTTAAAATACTTTCCTAAACTAGCATGAGGCCTTGCATCCGCAACGGGGCAGAGCAAAAATGTATTCCTTGCGCCCGAAGATATCTGCAATATATCTGTAGGATGATGGGTATTTGAAGAATTATATAGCGAACTAACGCTTAAAAAATCACCTTCTTTATAGATCTGGTGGGTACTTGATTTCCCTTTAAATTCAATAAACATTTCAAGATTTTTTTCTAAAACCATTGAAAAAGGCACTGAAGACAATTTGCCACCAGTATTTGGTAAATAAAAATGGTGTTCATCTGCTATGATCTGTCCATACTGATATTCAAGTACAGTAAAAAGCATATTTTGAATACCGTCTATGCCCTCCAATACTTCATAGAGGCGTTTGTTAATCCCAGCTATACCCGTTTTTACTTTATCCCACGATAATTCACTCATATGGCATCAATATAACATCCTATTCATTAACTGAATCATACAAGAGAACCTGAGGGCATTCAACAAACTTGTATTTCAAGTAATAAAATTTATTGCTAAAAACAATTATTTTTATTGCATAAATGCATTTCAAGTTATAAATTATGTCACATGGAATACGTTTTATGTAGAAACGGAGCTTTAAATGACAATCGACCAAGTGGATAATCAAATTATAAAAATGATAGTTAATGGCTGTCATGTAAATGATATTGCAGAAGATACAAAAAAATCAAAAAGATACATTCTTTATCGACTCAGTGATTTAAAAACTAGCTTTAATTGTAAAACCACGCCTCAGCTAGTTTATATGTTAGCTACTTCTGGGTTAATAAAGTAATATCTTCACACGGATGTAATATGAACAATTCGATTTACTACCATGGATTTAATAAGCTTCTTTCATTAACTAAATGCCCAAAAGAAGCGCTCCTTTTAGACAAAATAATTTTCCTTTATCAAGGTACTCTTTTTAAACGTGAAAATAAGTTATGGTTTACTAAAAAAATTCCTGAGCTTGCCTCAGAACTTGGGTTTAGCGAAAGCAGGATCTATATTTATCTAAAAAATTTAGAAGACGCGGGCTTTATTATTCGCAAACGCTTTAAATATTATGGCATACCTTGTGCGTTTATTAGTCTTACAGAAAGCCTTGAAAGCAGATTACAATTGATTCCTAAGAAGCCTCAAACAACTAAAGAGATAAAAGAAAAAGAACCTTGTGCAAAAATTGATATAAACGAGAGAATGGATTATCTTGTTTCAACAGACACCATTAATAAAGAAAAAAATAGAGTAATTAATAATATTACTATTTCTCATTCAGATACTAAATTACCACTTAGCGAGCTTAATATCGCTAAAGGGATGTTGTTGAATGTTCAAAAGCAGCATGGAGTAAAACTATCCTCACCACAAAAGATCTTGGATGAGGTTGTATTTTCATTAAGCAACCAAGAGCAATTCCAAAATATTGGCTCTTTCCAACACAAAATTAACATTATTTCTCAACTTCTTCGCTCAAATCGCTGGAGAACTCCTAAAGGGTTTGAAAAATACTCTTCAGAGGGAAAGCGCTATAAAGAAAAGAGCGCCGAAGAAAATGCTGCTCGATTACAATTAAAAATAGAGGAATGCAATTATTCTGGATTGGATGAGACAGCTACGAATAGCCGTTTAAGTAATGTTTATGAATTAGCACATCAACCAAGTACTAACAAAGAATTGCAGAAATCACTTCAAGTTCAACAAAGCCTTATAAATGGCATTAAAAAAGATATCAGAACGATAAAAAATCCTAGTATTTTAGATAATTTTCTTAAAATACTATCTCAGGAGGAAACTAAATTATCCAAGATAAAGGCCGAATTATCGTTACAATAGATTATATCATTCCATTGATCGCTTCCACTGATGGTTGTTGTATACTGCTCTCAATAGTTTTAGAACAAAACCAGAGAATGAATGCGCCAGAAATAGCATAAAATCCTAACTGAGTGAAAGCACTCAAATAGTGTTCATTACTAACCAGAGGATTTAATGATTCAGATTGGGTCATTAAATTAGAAAAATAATTGGATATGGTAGCCGCGATTCCTGAAGCCATCATCCATATTCCCATCATAAGTCCTTGTAGTTTTTCTGGTGCTAGACTTCCTATCATCGCGTACCCGACAGGGGCAATAAGCAACTCCCCTATTGCTTGAAAAAGATAATGCGCAATTATCCAACTTATACTAATAAATCCATTAAAATCACAACTTATGATACCTATGGTCAATGCTAAAAACGATAAAGCAATAAACAGTAAGGAACACATAAATTGTTTTGATACGGAAATGAAGATCTGTTTCTTTCGTAATTTCTCAAGTAGTGTGATTACTATAGGTGAACCAATAATTACAAAAATTGAGTTTAGATTCATTAACCATTGTGGAGGAATATAATAAGAACCAATGGAGATATTCACATTGTATTTCAAAAATTGAGTAACTCCCATCGGTCCCACAAAATAAAGCATCCAGAATACAATTGAACTTCCGGTTAAAAATACAAATGAATAAATCTTTTTACGTGCATTAATCGTACTTAAGCGACGTCCAAGCATGGTGACATATAACAAAGCAGCTGCACCGATAAAGACGATGAGGCTATTTGCTAACCAAGAAAAATAAAACCCAGCTAAAAGCATAGGGATGATTAATATGATAAATACTAGCCCTAGCTGCCCCTTCTTTATTTCCTCTCTTAGACTTAACTTATCTTTTGCGAAATACCTCCACGATTTAATTATGAAAAATACTGTTATTAAATTAATTAGATTACTTAGTTCAAATAAACGATCATATCTATCGTTAATATCGATAAACCCACTTATAACGTATCCAGAGAGAAAACCTATATTCATCGCGCTGTAATTATAAAAAAATGCTTTTTCTCTTAGTTCATTTTCATTTGTAGTAAATTGTTGAGTGATAAGGCAGTTAATGCATGTTGATCCTAATCCGCAGCCAATAAGAAACAAGCTTAACCCCAGATAAACATACGATTCATAAAAATTAAGAACTATTAGTCCTAAAGATTGTACTAGAGTTGAAATGGCAAATAACAAGCGATTGCTTAAAAATCTATCTCCAATGTATCCAGCTAAAAAATGTAAAATAAAATTCGATGCAAGAAAAAAACCAACCACTCCATTCGATTGCATTTGAGATAAACCAATATTCTTTGTCAAATAAAGGGATAATGATGAAAATAAAATTGCAAAACTAAATGTAGTTACTGCGTTTAACCAGTGTAAATATGCTATTCCTTTCTTATCACTTCTTACAACTTGCATTTCATTTCCTTATTAAATTTATTGCTACTTTAAAACGATATTTCTTCACTTTTTTAGTGGCGTTATCACACCCTGCAAACGTCCCACCTTAAAATTAGCAAGTTCCCCGTAAATGTCCCATCTTTAAAATTAATCTTTCTAATTTTATTCAATTAATTCAATATAATCTTCCATAGATATAATGTTTCCCACTGCATTTTGTTTATTCTCTCTTATAAAACCATGAAAACATCCTTTGGTTGCAGGGTGCTCTAACCTATGTTTTTGATACCAGTTTTTGAGAATACTACTTTGAGTTTTTATATAATTCTCAAAGTCACTAATTAAGTCGCTTTTTTGATCTTCTGTTAAATTTGTAAGGTAGTTATTTATTTTTTTATTAACATATTGCCTGTAACGTTCAGTTTGTGCGTCTTGTTTTTCTTTCTTTTCTTTTTCCTTCTCTTCAGAGATCTTGCGACGCTGATTGATTACTGCTTTGCTTGATTTACTATGCTTATAATCTTTCTTAAGTGCTTCAATCAAATATCCAGCAAGTCCTCTAATCTTTCCCGCAATAAAATTTTCTGATTGAGTGATGATCTCTACTTTCTCTCGTATATATTCGTTATCATATTTTGCATATGTCTCATCAATCATTTGCGTTGAAAACCCAAATGTATTAATCAGAAGTTGTTTTAATTCTTCGTCAATCGATAAGTCATTTAAGGAAATAGGAGATTCATCAACATTTTTTTCTAGCTTAAATCGTATTCTCACTACTTTTTGATTAACTCGCTCTATCTCAGGAAAAATGCGAATGGGTGAAACTGCATTTACTTCATTCACTCCAACATCTAGAACCCTTTTCTTAAAGTCTTTAAATACTGGATATTTCCCATCAAACACACCCATTAGTTTTCTAAAGATATCTAATGGAAACCATGGTGTTTGCGCAAGTCCTTTGTAACGAACACAGTTCTCATAAAGCGCCAAACCATAACCTGATTTGAATTTTGAAATCAGATCAATGTTTATTTGACCATAAATCTCAGGTTGATACATAAGATCTTTCATTACCTGACTGTATTCATAAACACAAACGCCATTTGAAAGTTCAGCAGATGCCAATATTGAACTAGCCTTCCATTTTTTTTCTTGTCCAGTGGAACAATCAATAACGTTCCACTCAATAGCTATTGTTATTAATCCGAGCAAGGCTTCTTTGAGCTTTGCAGTATCTTTGCTATTGTAACCAATCAGTTGATATAAATCTTTTCCTTTGATTTCAAATTGTTGTTTGTATGGAAGATCTGGATAAGCATTAAAGAGCAAAGCATTGAATAGTTTACGTTGAACTAATGACAGATTATTAGAGCAATGTATCGCATTAACATGTTTCTTTAATTCGAGATTTTTATTATTCATTGCTGCGTTTTTCACACAGTTCTCCCTAACGATAAAATCCGGATATCCGGATTAAATGTCAATCCGGATATCCGGATTCCATTTCTTTTTCTAAATATTCAAACATATGAGAACACATAGATTCTAAATCTATTAATTCAGAGATTTCTTTATTAAGAACAATCGAAGGCAAGCCTCGTGAATCACGTTTAAAAGTAAATAATTTCTTACCTTTTTGAGACACATAAAACTTAGCATCCGTGGAGTTTTTTGGGCGTATTGAAGATTGAGAGTTCGTGTTATTTGATTCAAATATTCGCTCAAGCTTAGCATGAGAATTTATTGTTTTCCCTATCTGATGAGCAATAGATAACATTATTTTATGATTGTTTTTTGATTTATTTAATATTTGAACTATAGAAACTGCCAACTGTTTTGATAAAATATGAACATTTGGAATTTTACCTATTATTTCATCAGGAATTTTTGAGTAAGCCATTAAATCATTAAAAGTTGAGGTAGACATATTTAACTTATCTGCAAGTTCTTTCTCGGTTTTAAATACCCCATCTTCTAATAAACGTTTATACAACAGGGCATTAGAATAGTTACTAACATCATTTCGTAACTTATTTTCTGCATCTTGCGATGCTACAGCATCTTGAATATTAGGAATGTCCTTTTTTATGACTAAAAAAGGAATTCCAAGTTGCAAACAAGCAATGTGTCGTCTTCTACCGAAAATCACCTCATATTTAATTTTCCCATGTGGGGTAGGGTGAAGTCTAACTAAAGCAGGCTGCAATTGTTTATGTGTTTTAATTGAGTCAACAAGTCCTTGAATATCCCCCATTTCATTTTCGTGACGGTTAGCATAGAACCATGGTTCACATTCAGCAGGATCAATATAAATCAGCTCTTGCTCTGAAAACTCAATTCCAGATTGTGTTTTAAAATAGGAGGATGTTTTAGATGATGTTTGATTAGAAGAAACTTCGTTCGAAGTTTCAAGTTTATTAATTTGCCCATTTCGCAGTAACATGCCTAACGGACCAGAATTGTGAACATTTTTTCTACTGTTATCCATTATTATCATCACCCATAATCGAAGAAGTTGCTTGTTTATCCCAAATATCTTTGAAGTTATTAATAATTTCTAAATTAACATCATCCAGATGTTGTAAAGCACGTCTATAAGCTTCTCTACTTCCTCGAGGTTTAGAAATGTCATAAATAGTCCCAATTTCATTAGCTGCCTTAGGAACTTCTACAGTTTCACACATATGATTTGTTAAGATATAACGTCCAAATTGTTCGCGCATCATGTTTTCCATTTGTAAAGCCTCATTACTACCGGTATGTTTTGAAATCAAAATTCGAAGATATTCTAATTTTTTAGAAGGTAGCTCTTTAAACATGTTTCTTAATGTAGCGGTATACATGATGAAACTAGAATAATCATTCATAGATGGAGGGATAGGAATAATAATTCCATCGCAAGCAATAATGGCATTTAAAGTAAGTAGTCCGAGATTTGGACCGCAGTCAATTAGGATAACATCGTATTGATTTTTAATAATTTTCAAAGATTCAGCTAATCTAATAACTGGAGATCCAAGTCTGTCTTGATTGTTTGCTGTTTCATTAGGTAAAATTAGATCACAGTCTTGTATCGCCAAATTTGCAGGAATAATATCTAAACCATCAAAATGTGTTTTTAAAATAACGTCTTTAATGTTACTTGGGTTAGAAATAAGCACATTTGTGATAGTGTCTTCATACTTTAACTCTAAATCTGGTATCAATCCAGAGCTAATTAAAGTTGCAGTGCCTTGTGCATCAAAATCTAGTAATAAAACTCTTAATCCTTCAATAGCAATTTTTTTACCTAAATCAACAGTTGTTTCTGTTTTTCCAACGCCACCCTTTAAATTAGAAACGGCAATGGTTAAACATTTGGAACCTTTGGGTCGTATATAGCGAGTTCCGGCTTTGTCTCTTAGAGAATTTATAGCAGCTAAAGTGTACTTTTTTACGTTTCTTCCATTTTCCTGTGTTTCTATTACTATTCCTGGGATATCATCATGTGACTCCAATAGCTTTCGAAATGTGGGATCTGAAATTTTAACCATTTTTGCTGCTTCAATAGCACCCCATGTTCTTGGTTTTTTTCTTTTTTCAGGATTAATGACGTAGTTCCTGAGTGCCAATAACATATCATTCCCGGCTTGATAAAATTTATCCATTAGTTGTTCTGGATTATCTGTGCCGTAAGTAATAATTTGAGGATTTAGCATAATTTCCTTTTGTCTAATAAACAAAATTTCACTGTTTTTATAATTTACCCCTGTTTTTATGAAAAAACAAGATTTTTATGAATTTTTCTATTTACTATAGAAACACAACGTGTTTTAATTTTTTAAGATCTTTTAATATGTTGTTTAGAAGTTCAATGTGTCAATGTGCTTAAGGGTTGTAAGAGAGTTCGTGGGACATTTACGGGAATTTTCAGGGACGTTTGCAGGGATGGCTGTGGCATTTACAGGATAGGGTGAGACGTTTTCGGGAAGTAAAAATAAGAAAAATAACTGATGGTGCGACGTTTACAGGTAAGGTGCGACGTTTGCAGGGATAATTAAGGAGAGACACTCGTGTCAAATTTAGAATTGAGGGGATTGAAGTTGCTTCGAGCCTTAGACAATTCATTCCAGGATGGAGAAACCAAATCTCGTGAATCAATAACGCATTTGGCCGTTGAGTTATTAAGTTCTGGGAAATATCAGCCTAGAAAACAATTTGATGAATCTATTTTAGATGAACTTGCAAACTCCATCAAAGTCCAAGGGATTATCCAGCCACTTATTGTTAGAAAGATTGCAGAAGAACATTATGAAATAATTGCTGGTGAGAGACGTTGGCGAGCAGCAAAAAAAGCAGGATTAACTTATGTGCCTGTTATTATTAGAAATGTTGATGACAATGTGGCTCTTGCATTTTCACTGATTGAAAATATTCAACGTGAAAATCTTAACCCAATTGAAGAAGCTTTAGCATTAAACCGTTTTCGTGAAGAGTTTGAAATGACTCATGAGGACATAGCGCAAATGATAGGGCGCTCTAGGGTTTCGGTTACTAATACGCTTCGCTTACTAACTTTGGATTCTAGAGTAATAGGGATGTTAAACGAGGGTAAGATTGATATGGGACATGCTCGATCGCTTTTGAAGCTTTCACCAGAACATCAATATCAGATTGCATGTACTGTCATTGAAAAACAGCTGAATGTGCGTGACACGGAAGCCCTAGCAAACCGATTGAAGTCATCAGGGAATGAAGAATATAACAAGACTTCTTCGTTAACTACATCGCATGACAAGTGTGAGGAGTGGAGTAGGTATCTATCTCAACAATTTACAACTAATGTTTCTGTAAAAGTAAATGCCGAGGGTAAAGGAAAAGTGATTATTGAGGTGAATTCTGCTAGCGAGGTTGATTGGTTGATTAATCTAATGAGCGAAAGAGAATAGTTATCCACAAAATCTGTTGATAACGTTGTGTGATATTCGTGGGTTATAAGATAATTAAGCCTGTTAATGAGAAAAAAGAGCGTGTTTAATTTTTGGATTAATGATGAGACCATTGCGTATTTTTATCAGTAGTGTACAACAAGAATTTAAAGAAGATCGTCTAGAGTTATGCCACTGGTTAAAAAATGATCCATTAATGCGTCGTTTTTTTGATCCATTTTTATTCGAAGAATTGCCTGCCCATGATAAAAGAGCAGATCAAGTTTATCTGGAGCAAGTACGTGCTTCTGATATCTATATTGGCCTTTTTGGCTATGATTATGGCTATGAAAATGCAAAAGGTATTTCTCCTACTGAGGAAGAATACAATCTGGCTTCCGAGGAGCATAAGACCCGGTTAATTTTCATAAAAGGCAATGAAGAAAGTAAACGTCACCCTAAAATGAAAGTTCTTATTACTCGTGTCGGAACTGAGTTAATCAGAAGGCGTTATCAATCTATTGCCGAGCTTATTTCTGGTGTTTATGCTGCCCTAGTACATGATTTAGAAGAACGAAAATTAATTAGAAATAGCCCTTTTGATGCTGCTCCTTGCAGAGGGGCAACATTATTAGACTTAGATGAAGAGGGAATAACAACTTTTTTACGCCGAGCAAAACGCGGGCGTGGATTTCCATTGTCTATCGATGCAAGCTCTTTTGAATTATTGTCTCATTTGAACTTGCTGGATGATGATACACCTACAAATGCAGCAATGTTACTTTTTGGAAAACAGCCACAACGGTTTGTTATGTCATCCGAGGTAAAATGTGCTCATTTTCATGGCACCGAAGTAGCCAAACCGATTCCCTCATATCAAGTATACAAAGGCACCTTATTTTCAGTGGTCGATCAATCGATTGATTTTGTAATGTCCAAAATTAATCTTTGGGTGGGAACTAGGGAGGGAGGGGCGGAGGTGCCTGTTGCCTATGAAATTCCCCAGGAAGTTGTTGCAGAAGCGATTGTGAATGCTGTTGCTCATCGTGACTACGATAGTAATGGAAGTGTACAGGTTATGCTGTTTGCAGATCGATTAGAAATTTGGAATCCAGGGGGACTCCCTCCCTCATTAACCTTAGAAAAATTACGTCATCCACATGGTTCTGTTCCTAGGAACCCTTTACTTGCTGAACCTTTGTATCTAACGAAATATATTGAGCGCATGGGTACTGGTACAGGCGATATGATCCGTCGTTGCCGTGAGGTTGGACTGCCAGAGCCTGAATTTTCTATCTCAGACGGATTCAAGACAACCATTTGGCGTAAATTATCATCGACGACCGGACAAGTTACCGGACAAGTTACCGGACAAGTTACCGGACAAGTTACCGGACAAGTCGATCCATGGATTGAGCGAGTGCTCAGAGCATGTCAGTTAAAAGGTGAGCTGAAAAGTATAGAGCTACAAGAGGTAGCAGGAATCAGGCATCGAGAAACTTTTCAACGTAATTATCTTGATCAATTGCTTAGGGATGAGTTAATCGAACGCACTATCCCAGATAAACCTAAAAGTAGATTGCAAAAATATCGCTTGTCCCAAAAGGGAAAAATTTTGTTAGAAGATTTATCTAAAAAAAATAAATAGAATTAAGCAGGTGCTAGAAAAGAGAAATAGATAAAAGCAATTATTAAAGTGACCTTGTTTGAATGATTTCTTGTTTAAGTGAACAGAGTTTAGCAAAGCATCACTTAGGTGCAATTTTTATTCACCTAAGTAAAAAAATTAACTTCCATATTTTAGTTTTAAGCGGTTTTTTTACTATAACCAATGGTTTTGGTTACATAAAAAACGTCGTTTCATTAAGCGCTATTAAAACGCGTTTATAATAAGTCTGTATATTAAATAATCATTAAATATAGATGGATTCGATATTAAAAGGGAAGATCAGCCAAGGCAAACGGTAACCCATGGTATTATTTAGAAAATAGCCAAATTAGCAATGCGTTTTAGGCGATCAGGATTATCTTCAACATAAATTGCGGTAGTAACAATGTTGGCATGACCCGCAAGACGAGAGACAGCTTTAATATCTGCGCCTTGTTCAATTAAACGGGTAATGAAAGTACGTCGACCAGAATGGGAGCTTGCCCCAATGATTCCTGCCTTATCATAGAGTGATTTGAACCATTTTTGCAAACTATTAGGCGTAAAGCGACTTTTACGTTGGGTCTGAAATAAGGGTTTGTCTCGTGCAACATGTTTCAATGTATCGAGATGAGATTGGAGTGCTTTGCGGATTTTCTCATTGGCAAGATAAGCGTAACGTTGCTTTTCACCTTTGGTCATTGAACGCTTCAAACAAATCTCTTCGAGTAATTGATAGTTGTAATCGGCTACATCTGCAATAGTGAGAGAGGCGATTTCTTTCACTCGCAATCCAAGACCAAAAGAACAATACACAAGGGCACTATTTCTTATAGCGAATTGCCCATCTTTGGCAACAATAAGCAGTCGCTTAAACTCCGCTTCACTTAAGACTCGGGCCTTTCCTTCTTTTGGCATAAAGACTCAATATTTTCCTGTTATAATGGTATTCTAAATAAATCAGGCTGTCTTGGCAAAAGCAAAAATAGCAAAAATAAAATTGTGATTTATAGTATAACTTTAGTATGAATACACTCATCGATGCAGCAATAAAATATCTTTCCAATCATTATTGCAGTGAAAAAGAACTCATAAGGCAATTGGAGAGGGATTTTTCGCATGTTCCCGAGTTAGATGCTCAGATTCATGCAACCCTAGCTCGCCTTCGGGAATTACATTTAATTAATGATAATCGTTTGGCTGAATCATTAAGTGCCCGTTATATCCATAAAGGAAACCGCTTTATTCAACAAATATTAAAACAGAAGGGCATTAAAGAAGAAGTGATTGAGCAAGTCTTAGAACATATTGAACTGGAAGAAGTTCGCGCCCTAGATGAAGCTCGGAAAAAAATGCGTGGATTTAAAAATGATGCAGATGAGGCGATAAATACAAAATTGACTCGTTTCTTAAGTGGCCGAGGTTTTTCTCATGCTACGATAAAAACGGTACTTAAACAGTTAAGTGAAGAACAGACCACTTAAAGTTTTAGATAGTGTAGCGATGAATACAACAATCATTTGCATCCTTAAGAAAAGAAAACTGTAAATTAAACTCTGAATGAAATGATAAAGTTACAACGCATCATGATTATTGGTAGACCAGGAAGTGGCAAGTCCACTTTTTCTGTTATATTGCAAAAGAGTCTAAATATTCCATTGTTCCATTTAGATAAATATTTTTTTATTGCCGCTTGGGTGCCACGAGAATATGAGAATTTTTTGTCACTCCAAAAAGAATTAGTTGCTAAGCCTTGCTGGATTATTGATGGTAATTCCAGTAAATCATTCGAGATACGTTATCGCGAAGCCGACATGTGCTTGTACTTTAATTTACCCAAATGGCTATGTTATTGGCGGGTATTTAAGCGCTTGTTTTATAAGGATTCAGAAATTGATGATAGAGCCGCTGGTTGCAATGAAACGGTACGATGGTCGCTATTAAGATGAACAACGGATTAACCCTTTATTAAATGTCTTAAAGAACCAATATCCAAAAGTGAAATTCATTGAGCTGCGTAGTTCATATGATGTGGCGCACTTGATGCGTGTACTTAAACATAAAGAAGAGTACAGTATTGTGACAGGATTTTAATAAATGATGCCGACGAATATGATAATACTCTTGATGGGTATTGCAGGTACTGGTAAAAAAACCATAGGCGAGGCAACGACAACACTGGTTCCTCAGTTTCGATTAGCGCATCACCATGCTTGGATCGATCCGGTTCTAAAACTTCTAGGTAACGATGCTCAAGTATTTTGGTCTCTTGATGATAAAGGATGGGCAGCGCTTAACAAGGCCCGTGATGTGATTTTTGATACTATGACTGAGGTTTGTTCTAAAGAAACGAGCTTGTTATTACCTATGAGCTCTTAGCGAATAATTCCTGGCATCAGGAGTTTTTTAATCAAGTACAAACCGTTGCTGAAAAACGGGAAGCTGTGTTTGTTCCTATCCGATTGATTTGTAATGGTGCAGAGCTTGTTAAACGCTTAAAAGATTCAGATAGAAAAGGCTATTTTAAAACACAAGATGAGGCGCTCATTGCAAAAAGACTGTTTGAAGAAGATGTTTATTTTAGCAAAGAGCCGTATGAAATGACTCTTGATGTGAGCCTCCTTTCAGCAGAGGAGTCAGTGCGTCGTATTTTGGATTGGACCTCCTTGGTTTATGGGAGTCGAAATCAGAAACTGGAATTTAAACCATTGAGTCAAAGAGATTTGAACTTAATGACCCAATGGTTTGCAGAGCCTACGGTGAAACAAGGATATGCACGAAATCAACAGTTTTCTTTGGAAGATATTAGTGCAAAGTACGCGCCCCGCATTGAAGGTATTGATCCAGTCCCGAGTTTTATTATTTATTTAAATCAAAAACCAATTGGTTTTATTCAATACTATTGTCTTTCCGACCATTTACCCGAAGGAATTTCAGGAAATCATGCTTCCTTGTTTGACGAGTTCACACCTGAACAATTGGCTGGTATCGACCTTTTTATTGCAGAGCCATCGTGTCTTGGAGTAGGGTTGGGTAGACAAATTATAAGGCGTTTTATTGCAAAACAACTCTACAGATTTAAAGCTGTTGTGGTTGATCCGCAAATTGGAAACGAGCAAGCCATTGCGTGCTATCAAAAGGCTGGTTTTCTTCCCACGCAATACAGTGAAGACGCCAATTACCTACTCATGATAAACATGCTTTCTTATAGAGGGTCCCATGAACATTCTTGAAACGTCACGTCTGATTTTACGAACATGGCAGGAAGCTGATCTTGATCCTATGGCACTTATTGATCAAGACAAAAAAGTATGCCAATTTTTACCAGGCATAGGGAGTAGGAGTGCTACAAAAGCAGGCATTGAGAGGATTGTTGCACATTATAAAGAGAAGGGATTTTCTTTGTATGCTGTTGAACTGAAAAGTACAGGGGAAATGATCGGATTTTTAGGGTTAATGACTCCCTCTTTTGAAGCGCACTTTACCCCCGCTGTTGAAATTGGTTGGAGACTTTCCTCAACGCATTGGAATCAGGGTTATGCTACGGAAGGAGCAAAAGCGGTTTTGCATTATGCATTTACCTCTTTAAATCTTCCCGAAGTAGTTTCATTTACAGTAGTGAATAATCTAGCCTCAAGACGTGTTATGGAAAAAATTGGTTTACAACACAATACCAAGGATGATTTTGATCATCCCAAATTGGAGCCCAATAGCCCCTTGAGACGGCATGTGCTTTATCGATTATCCAGAGCTGATTATCTAAACAACAAAGGTATTCAAGCATGATTTGGGAGACCACGTTAAAAAAAATTACGGATAAAACGGCAAATCAGGCTGCAAAAAAATGGGTGAAAAACCCTACCCATCTTAAGCTTATCAATAATCAAATTAATTGTGTTTATCGATTTGAATCTAATGGACAAGGCTTTTACCTGCGCATGACCCATGAAAAAATACGAAAAGCGCGTGAGCTTTTGAGTGCCATTGATTTTCAGAAACATTTATTTTTATGTGGTACGCCTATTTGTGAACCGGTGGTATCCCAAGCAGGAAATGATGTCGAAACAGTACACCAAGAGGATTTGGAATTTTTTGTTCATGTTTGCCGTGAAGTACCAGGGCAAATCATGCATTTTGATTATCCAGATAAAAAAGCTTATTTAACGTGGGGCCGCGCTCTAGCTCAATTGCATCAAGCCTCGCAAAGTTATGTTGCATCAGAGCATCATTTTTTAACTTGGGAAGATTTGTGGTGTGAGACTTGGGATTATGCGTGTCAAGAAGAGCCCCTGATCCAGGATTTATATCAAACGATTACGACACACTTTAAAACCTTTTCAACCAACTCAGCTAATTTTGGCCTAACCCATGGGGACCATCGTCCTGGGAATGTGCTTTATGATGGTGAGAGCGTTCATCTGATTGATTTTGATGAGCCAGTTTATCATTGGTATCTTGCCGATATTGCCAAACCATTTTTGGACTTATGCAATAAGCCATGGCCTCTTTGGAAATCACTGTTTGAATGGTTTATAGAAGGGTATAGACAAATCCGGTCATTGAGTTCAGACGAATTAAAAGAAATGAATCATTTTTCGCAAATGAAAAGCTTGGATATCTACCTCTGGTGTAAATACAACTGGTTTGAAGAAACAGCGCCCGGAGGAAAGCCACGCGATGAGTGGCTTCATGACTTGAAAACTATGGCATTAACTCCTTTGTTTTATGTGCCATAACCGATTAAGGCGATTTATATTGGGATGGGTAATGAATAATATCATGGATGCGCGATAGCTCATCGGTTGGATTCCGGTAGCCATGTGGTTGATTGGCATTAAAACGCAGTCCTTCACCTTTGGAAAGTGTTTTCCAGTAGCCACCTAACAAAATTTCAATGGTCCCATCCACAACAATGACATGCTCAATGACTCCATGTTTATGAGGAGGTGAAAGATGTTCGCATCCGGGCAATAACTCAATAACAAACAATTCAAAATGTAACTGCTCATCAAAAGGAAACAGTGGAAAAACTCGTATTTTTTCATCATCTGGATGCAAGGTTTCAGCATGTCCTGTCCTATAAATAGGAGTAGCTGAATTATCCAGGCTGTCTTCAATAAATGAGGAAAAGGACGTTTGAAAGCCACTTGCAATTTTCCATAAGGTAGAAATCGTTGGGCTTGACTCTTCTCGTTCAATTTGTCCAAGCATCGCTTTAGAAACACCCGTTTCAAGCGCTGTTTTATCTAAGCTCCAACCTCGCTCTTGTCTTAATGATTTTAGTGTTTTTGCAATACGATTTGAAATTTCTTGCATCATGACCCTTATTAAAAAAGCTTGTGCGTTTTAGCGCACAAGTATATACTGGTTTATTATGCGTTATAACGCACGAATTGTGAAGTAGATTGTGGAGGACTGTATGGTTGAACAACCTTTTAAAAACAAACTGGTTGCTGTGCTTAATAAGCGTATTGAGCCAGGAAAAGTGATGAATGCACTTGCTCATATGGCTATTGGTTTAGGCGCTGTAATTGGTAAAGAAGAACTGCGTTTAACCGATTATCGAGATGCAGATGGAGGCTCTCATCCTTATATTTCAGAAATACCTTTTATCATTCTTTGTGAAAACTCCAACAAAATTAGAATATTACGTCAGAATGCTTTAGCAAAATATGTTCTTTTTAATGATTTTACCGATACGATGACTGTGGGTACTTATCAAGAGCAAATTGAAAGAACGGCACAGGTTAAAGAGAACGAGCTGATTTATTATGGCATTGTCTTGTTTGGGGATTGGGACATAGTGACAGAGCTCACTAGAAAGTGTTCTTTGTGGCGATGATGGGATGGTGATAAATGATGAATAAAGAGAAAAAGTTAAGTAAAAGCGCGCAAATCATACAAGATTTTTTATCTCAAAAAGGGATATCGTGTGAGGTCAAGGAACTTGATTCGAGCACTCGCACGGCAAAAGATGCTGCTGATACTTTAAGATGTGTTGTTGCTCAAATTGTTAAATCATTACTATTTTGCACAGAAAAAACCAACAAGCCAGTATTAGTATTAGCAAGTGGTGTTAATCGTGTGAATGAGAGCTTGATTGTTAGTCTCATCAATGAACCTATTGGGAAAGCTGATGCAGATTTTACACGAGAAATCACTGGTTTTGCGATTGGTGGGGTTCCTCCCGTTGGCCATAAAAACGTTATTGATACTGTTCTTATTGATGAAGATTTGTTATGCCATGAAGTTCTTTGGGCTGCAGCAGGAACGCCCAATGCAGTGTTTTCATTATCTCCTGAAACATTGAAACAGCTAACAAATGGGATGGTGGTAAAGATTAGAGAGTAAGTCATGCAAAAAATATTCTGGGATAATCCCTATCAACGCCAATTAATGACTAAAGTGGTGTCAGTCAATGAGAATCGACTACTTTTTGCAGAGACTATTGGTTTTTCGTTTTCCGGTGGTCAGGAAAGTGATACAGTCCGCGTGAACGGCCTGATGGTCACTCATTCTGAAATAGAAGATCACTTGATTTATTATACATTACCTGCGGAGCATGGACTTTCTAAAGGCGATGTTGTCCTTATGGAAATTGACTTTGTTCGTCGTTATAAATTGATGCGCCTTCATTTTGCTGCTGAATTAATCTTAGAGCTTGTCCAAAAAATGCTGCCCGTTGAAAAAATAGGTGCGCATATTGCTGAGCATAAGGCTAGAATCGATTTTAGCTATCAGCACAATATCTCGGATATCTTTGACTCTCTTTTGTTTGAATACAATCAAATTATTGCAACAGATAGGCTTATTCGTACTGGGTTTTCTGATGAGAAAAGTCAAAGACGTTATTGGGAAATCGAAGGATTTTCTAAGGTTTCTTGTGGTGGAACACATGTCAAATCGACCGCTGAAGTGGGTTATATTACGTTAAAAAGGGCTAATGTGGGTAAAGGTAAAGAACGAATTGAAATTTATCTGGTACAATAAATTCAGCTTGAAAATAAAGTGTCTTAATTAAAAAAGTAGCCCAATACTAGGGGAGTTATGAGTGAATGCAGAAGAAATTACAGTTTTAAATGATTTAAAAAACGATATAAATCAATTGCTGGGATTTCATGAAGAAACACCAAGGATTAATTATGGTCCTTGTGGCGCGTTTGCTAAATTATTTTTTGATGCTTGGAATGGCCGATTTCAGGATAAAGTGCATATTGTTTTTGTGATGATGACATCCCATGAAGAGTGCTGGCACATTGCGTTGCGCATGCCTTCAGGAGAACTTTATGATGGAGGAGTTGGCCTTCATTGTGAAGAAACTTATGGAGAAGGTTATTTGTTTGACGACATGATCGAATATGATCATGAACGTTTGGAAAAATGGTCTTATGGTCTTGAACGTGATTATCCACGTTTTTGTCCTGATTTTAATAAACAAGTGGTGAATTCATTGATTATTCATCATCTAGATCGATTGCGATCTCAAGAACGTTGACTTAAGGGGCTATTCACCCCAAAAAGCAATTCAAAAATTAAGTAATAAGCATTACTCAAAACTGCGTTTTGTATTTTTTGACTGGATCTGTTTCTCGTGGGGAAGGAACGCATGGTCAGATATTTGATGAGGATATCGCTATGAAACAAGAACACCAACTAATTTATGAGCTAGAGACTTCTCTCTTAAATCCGAAAACGAGAAAATCGATTACCCAACTGAAGCAACTGATTGCTGATGAATTTATCGAGTATGGGTCCTCTGGTTCAATTTACAATAAGAACGACCTACTTGATTCTCTTCCAGAAGAAGAGTCACGAAGCTATATGGTTAATGATTTTTCAGTATTAGAGGTGTCGCCCGAAGTCATGTTGGCAACTTATAAGGTTACTGTTGCCTCAAAAAGTTCCTTACGTTCTTCGCTCTGGCAATACAAGCATAATCGTTGGCAAATGGTGTTTCATCAAGGCACGCCTTGCCAAGAGGAATAATTCATTTTTACAGGTATTAAGATGATAACAATAGCCTATCTAAAACATCACTCCGATTGCATTCCAGAGCTTGCTAAGATTTGGCATGAAGTATTAGGAAAAATTTGGGTTCCTGATGTGCCCACTTCGCGTGTAGAAGAAAATTTACGAAATCATTTAAACATAGAGCAGTTACCGCTCACTGTTGTTGCTTTAGATGAAGGAAAACCTGTTGGGATGTGCTCTTTACGCGTGAGTGATGGGATCCGTCCTGAATTAACTCCATGGCTAGGCTCGTTAGTGGTAGCGCCAGGACATCAAAAACAAGGTATTGCAAGGCAGCTTATTCTTCGAGTAAAAGAAGAAGCTCAAACATTAGGGTTTAAAAATCTTTATCTTTTTGCTTTTGATCCTACCATTCCAGAATATTACAGTCGTCTTGGTTGGCGCACTATTGGCATGGACGAATTTAAAGGACATCCTGTCACCGTCATGGAGATAATATTGTGAAGATAAGACAATTGTTGGATGCGGATTGGAATATATGGAAAGAAATACGTTTAGAGGCTCTGACCAACTCACCAGAAAGCTTCGGCTCTTCTTATGACGAGGAAGCGTTTATGTCCGATACTGATTTTCAAAATGGATTAAGTAAAGGATATGTATTAGGTGCCTTTGTTAATGATTTATTAGTGTCTTGTGCTGGATTCTATATGCTTAATTCACTTAAAACCAAACATCGTGGTGTACTTTGGGGTATGTATACACGTCCTAAATACAGAGGGAAAGGTATTGCAACAGCATTAATTCAGGCTCTGATCCAGCATGCAAAAATCTGCGTTACTCAATTACATCTAACCTGTGTAACAAATAATTTTGTGGCCCGCGATTTTTATCAAAAGCAAGGATTTCGAATATATGGTACCGAACCTAATGCGCTTAAAATTAATGATAGTTTCTATGACGAATATTTAATGGTATTGGATTTTAAAGAGGAACCCATGAAAAAACTGGATACCTATCAGAACCTTTGTACTGAAGTATATGATTTAAGTAAACCTAATGCACCACAAGATGCCTACTCATTCTACCGAAGCTATGCTGTAGAGGCTAAGGGCCCCATTTTAGAGCCTATGTGCGGCACAGGTCGATTTTTATTGCCTTTGGTTGAAGAAGGATTTGATGTTCAGGGCTTTGATGCAAGTCAACCGATGCTTGAACGACTGCATGCAAAAGCAAGGAGCAAAAATCTTAATCCAAAAGTCTGGCCTGGTTTTATTGAAGATTTAAATCAACCTGAAAAATACTCTCTGATTTTTATACCCAGTGGTTCATTTTGTCTCATTACTGAAAAAGCGGCTATTCAAAAAGCATTAAAAATCATTTATGAGCACCTAGAAGATAAAGGAATTTTTGTATTTGAAATAGAAACACTTCATGCGGTTCCTAATGAATTAGGTATATGGAGAGGTTCAAGATGGCCCAAAGAAGATGGAACGCTTATCGTACTCAGTCAATTAGCTATGCTCAATGAAGAGGTTTGTTACTCTATCGGCAAATACGAGTTGATTGATAACAACTGTGTGATTCAAACAGAGGTTGAGGAATATAAAATTCGCATTTATCAAGACCCTTCTTTCTTGCACAATTTGCTTACTGAGGTTGGTTTTAGCAAGGTACAGATAGTTAAAGGATTTGAACGAAACGCATCACCTGATGAAAAAGACGACAGTATTGTTTTTGAATGCAGAAAATAATTGAGGTAATAAATGAAGATTCTATGTCCAGCACCACTGCAAAAAGGAGATATCGTAGGGCTTATTTCTCCGTCGAGCCCTATTATGGAACAGGATATAGAAGCGGGAGTTCATTTATTAAAGTCGCATGGATTTAAGGTAAAGTATGCAAAGCATATGCTTGCATCAGAACGATTTTTAGCTGGAAAAGACAGTGATCGTGCAAATGATGTGATGGATTTCTTTAAAGATTCTGAAGTGAAAGCAATTATTGCAACCCGAGGCGGACAAGGTTCACAACGTCTTTTACCTTTTTTAGACTATGAATTAATTAAGAGAAACCCAAAACAATTATTCGGGTTTAGTGATACCACCGCGTTACAATTAGGCCTATTTAAAAACAGTGGATTAGTAAGTTATACAGGATTTACTTTGACTATTCATTTAAGTAACCAGGTTAAAAAAACATTACTTTCCTCTTTATTAGGCCAAGAATACATAATTTCCAAAGGAATAAAGGTTCATGCAGGTGTTAGTCGAGGCCCTTTACTTGGTGGAAATTTAACTCTGATGACTAATTTAATGGGCACACCTTATCTGCCTAGTTTTAAAGAAAGTATTTTGTTGGTAGAAGACGTTGGTGTCGAGCCCTATAATATTGATGGCATGCTCTCCCAACTAGATTTAGCAGGAATTTTTGATGAAGTTTCTGGGGTTATTTTTGGTACATTTGAACACTGTAAAAGTAAGAAATCGAATCAGCACGATGGTACGGTAGAAGATGTAATCAATGAATGGGCTTCAAAATTGAAAGTACCTTGCATTAAAGAGTTTCCCTATGGGCACGGTAAGCAAAATTGCATTCTTCCAATTGGCAAAGTGGTTATTTTAGATGCAGATAATACTTGCGTTACAATTCAAATTTAAAAAAAGAAATAACCACTACTGATGAGAACATTGTTTTAATAGAGGCATAAATGAATACACAAGAAATACCCAAAGAGTATCAACATATCTCTCCAGCAGGTGCTGAAGTTCGATTGCTGATGAATAATCATTTAGGTGGAATGGCTCACTGTACTTTAAAGGCGGGAACGATTTCCAAGGCAGTTCGACATAAAACGGTATCTGAATTTTGGCATGTCCTTTCTGGGAAAGGTGCACTTTGGCGTAAATTAAATAACGAAGAGAGCATTACTCCTTTAACCGCTGGAGTCAGCATTGATATTCCCTTGGGAGCACATTTTCAATATCGAAGTGATGCAGCAGACTTGGTGTTTATTTGCGTTACTATGCCACCATGGTCAGGCAGTGATGAGGCAAGTTATGTTGAGCATGGTGCCTGGCTTCCTACAGTGGAATAAATGAGATGACTTTAAAATTATCGTTTTTAGAAAACCCAGATCCGGATGATGTTCAAATATTAACAAATGGGATTAAGGCGTATGCCAAACAAGAAAGAGGCTTCGAATCTTTAGATTTCTTTGCATGCTTTATTCGTGATGCAGACAATAGCATTGTGGGTGGTTGTAGTGGCGGAACACTCTATGGAGGTCTTCATGTCGATAATCTTTGGGTGAGTGAATCCATCAGACATCAAGGATGGGGAACAAAACTCATGCAAAAGGCATTGAAGTATGGTAGTGAGAAAGACTGCGCTTTTGCAACAGTTAACACTATGGATTGGGAGGCAATAGAATTTTATAAAAAATTAGGGTTCAAACTTGAATTTGAGCGGCATGGATTTCAAAAAAATTCTATTTTTTATTTTTTGCGTAAAGAATTTCAAGAAACAACAGACATCGGGCTCTTAAATGGTGATTCAGTCTCAAGCTTAAGTCAAAGCATAAAATCGCATGGATCAGAATCTTTAGTGAGAGAAGAGGTTGTCTCAATAAACAATACGCCTCATTTTAAGTGGGGAAAAAATTGTGATGGATGGTGGTTAAAAAATGATGGTCAGTTTAGTGTTATTTATGAAACGATGCCTCCCGGTTGTTGTGAGGTAAAGCATTATCATCGGGAAACAGAACAGTTTTTTTATTGTTTACAGGGACAATTGGTTATTGAGTTTGAAGATTATAAACAAGTGTTGCAAGAACAGGAAGGAATAAGTATTAAAGCAAGGGTAGCCCATCAAGTGAAAAACAGTTCCGGAAATTTGGTTTCTTTTTTGGTGATTTCATCTCCTAATCTATCGGGGGATAGAGTGAACCTGGAATCCTAAAATGTCCGTTGAATTGATTATCCGCAAAGCAATAATTGATGATGCTCAACATCTTCACCCTTTAATGGAGCAATTAGGCTATCCGCAATCGCCTGATGAGTTGCAAAGACGACTTGAGCTATTTACTAATGAACTGCATTACGGTGTTCTTCTTGCGGAAATTGCTGGAAAAGTTGTTGGTTGGATTGCTTGGTCTAAGAGTTATCTTTTTGTTTCCGAAACAACAAGATTTCATATTGAAGGCCTTGTGGTCGACCAAGGATATCGTAATCAAGGAATAGGTAAAAAGCTTATGATTACTGTTGAGGAATTTGCCAGGCAGTTTAGTCCCTGTATTGTTGATTTGACATCGGGACTTAGGCGAGCCAAAGAGGGCTCTCATGATTTTTACAAATCACTTGGATATCAGAATGAAGGACATATGGCAAAACTGTATTTAAGGAAAGTACTGTGAACATCAAAGAATTACAATCTGCTTTAAAAATTGAGACAGCAACATTAGATGATTATCCTACTATCCAAAACATGGCACGATTTTATGTATATGAGCTCTCGCGTGACTGCGGTTTTATTTCAGATGATTGGGCTTTGCCTTCCGATGGCCTTTATGAAAGCTTCGATTTTAAAAATTACTTTGAAGAGCCGACAAGAAAAGCCTTTCTGATTAAAGTAGGCAATGAATTAGCAGGTTTTGCCCTATTAAATCAAGATGGAATTTACCCAGATACTATGTGGAATATGGGCGAGTTTTTCATTACTGCAAAGTTTCAAGGCAAAGGTTTAGGTTTTTTGGTTTCCTCTGAACTTTGGAACATGCATCCAGGCTTATGGGAAATTTCTGTGATTCCGGAAAATAAGCCAGCGCTTAACTTTTGGCGCAAAACTATTGCAAAAATTACAATGGGTAATTTCCAGGAAGAAATTAGAACAGTCAATTATGATCCACATCAGCCTCAGCGAGTTATTTTTCGTTTTGATAGTAATGTACAGAATGTAGGGGAACCTTTAGAAAGCAAGAAAGAATATCAAATCCAATTTGTTGATGAGCTTGATGAGACAACAGAAAACCGAATGACAAAGGGATTTGTTGCCTATGAGGCTCAGCATGGTATCGACGTCAATTATCGATGTTTTTCAGTGACTATTTCTTCTGCCCAAGGAGAAGTTTTTGGGGTGATTAATGCCTATACAGCATTTTCTGAAATTTATGTGGATGATATTTGGGTAGATAGCGCTTATCGTGGTAAAGGGTATGGTAAGCAGTTATTGCTTGCTCTTGAACATCACTTCAAAGGCCAGGGATTTAATAATATCAATTTAGTGACTAGTGCATTTCAAGCGCCAGAATTTTATAAGAAATGCGGTTTTACAGCAGAATTTACGAGAATCAATAAAAAAAATCCCAAGTTAAGCAAAACATTTTTTGTTAAATTTTTTAATGAAGAGTTAGAAACACAAGGCATTCTTAAGGCGGTTCATAGTGAATAGAAGTCAACTAGAAACAATCTGTAAAAAATTAAAGATAAACCAACCTTGTGACTTGCCTCAAAGAGTCTATGGCGGTCTTTTACATAAAATGTGGTATCTGGAGTGCAATGGCTCGCAGTTTGCTGTAAAACAACTCAATAGCAGGATCCAATTGACTGAAGAAGTTAAATCCCAATATGAATTGACAGAAGAGATAGCCTTCCTATTTTCCAAGCATACGATACCTGCAATCCATGCTCTAAAAATAGAAAATAATTATTTAATCCTTTCGGAAGATGAAGCTTTTCTTGTTTATCCTTGGATAGCAGCAAAAGCATTAGATAAAGACGCTATATCTGAGGTGCATGCACTTAAAATAGCTGCCTTTTTGGCAAAAATTCATTGTATTAATCTTAATGTCCCTGAACTAAGCGCTCAAGAATTTGATATTCATACCAATGAAAAAATTAGTGTGTTAATAGACCAGTCAGCAAGCCAAAATTTGGTGTTTAAAGAGCAATTAAAAAGTAATCAACGAATTATAATTGAGCTTAATGAGCTCTATCAAAAAGTAATACCTATTTTACAAAGTAGTAGTGTAGTAAGCCATGGCGATCTGGATCAAAAAAATGTTTTATGGGATAAAAATGATACTCCATTTCTCATCGATTGGGAGTCTGCGCGAAAACTTAATCCTACTTATGAAATAGTCAATTGTGCTCTTGATTGGAGTGGAATTACTACCCCACTGTTTCATAAGCCTTTGTTTATAAAAATGCTAAAAACATATGCATTTTCTGGAATAACAATAGATCACGAGCATTTGGAAGCCGCCTTTTATGGTGTTCTTGGTAATTGGATCAATTGGCTTGTATATAATATAGAGCGTTCTTTTAGCTCTGATAAAGAGCAACAAGATATTAGTATTGAACAGGTTCTTCAGGTTTTGCCTACTATTATTCAAGTCAAGGCGAGTATTACAGAATTAACTCAATTAGTAACACGTGAATTAAGAATAAACTGTTAACTTTATTCAACTTTGATTACCATATCGCACGAAATTAACTTAAGTTTCAAGGAATGCTTCATGATGAATATCAACAATAATAAAGCTGCGTTAGTGACCGGAGCCAGCCATGGAATTGGTCTTGAGCTCGCTAAAATTCTTTTAGGTGACGGTTGGGTTGTCTATGGAACAGGTCGGGATGTGAGCAGCTTAGAGGATACTAAAGCGCTATTTCCTCGTTTTGTTCCCATTCAATCGGATTTTACCCGCAATAGTGATATTGAACAGGTTGCAAAAATTATTAATGAATCTGAGATACCGCTTCATCTTTTAGTTCATAATGCAGGAATGAAAAGCCCTCCACGTCCGTTAACTGAATATGATTGTGACAGTATTGACGCAGTGTTCCAGGTTAATTTATTAGCTCCCATGAAACTAACAGCACTTCTCGCGGTAGGGATGCCTGAGAAGTCTCGGATTTTATTTGTTACATCAAGAGCAGCCACTTTGAAACTTAAAGAAAGTTCAACATACTGTGCCAGTAAAGCGGGTTTGGATGAAGTAACTGCTATTGTGAGAAAAGAGTTAGCCGAGAAAAATATCGGTGTGTCTTGTGTTATTCCAGGGGAAGTGGATACAAGAATTCAAAAAATTTTAAGAGAAACGACTTCATTTCATTTACATAAAATGTTTGATGAGGCTTATCAGTCCGGTCACTTAATAAGTCCAGAAACTTGCGCGGAATTCCTTAAATGGTTTCTTTGCGACTTATCTTTTGATGAATATAAGCAAAGCAATATGCCCGTTTCCATCTATGAAGAATGGCATCATTCATTCTGGCTTAGAGATAGGAATCAGCTACCTCCCTTTCCTTTCTAATTCATTTATGAATTTTTACGATCAGTTCCAATAAAAGATCAACTTTGGAGAATAGATGCTTCGTTTGTTCTGTTCTTTTTCAAGGCATATTTCTCTTATAGGGGGATATACCTTCACTCTTTCTTCAATTGTTTTCTCAAATAGATCCGATCATGTCCTTCTAAGTAATTGTTAATTGTTCCTAAATGCTGATAGCCTTGTTTTAAATAAAACCCTTCTGCCTGAAAAGAAAAAGTATCTAATGTTGATGCTGGAATTCCTCGTTTAATTGCTTCGACTTCAACGTTGCGTAATATCTCAGCACCAATACCAAGACCACGGTATCCTTCATTAACCCAGAGGACATCAACGTATATTGAGCTTTTATGAGCATATACAATAGCACCGCCAATAATAGTACCTTCGTTATCTTTCACATAGATTGAGTAACGCTCTGGTTTGGTTCCTGTAAAAGGAGCATTAAAATTTACTATCCCATCACGAATAATTTTATCTTTCTGTTCTAGTAGCTTGGTGTCCATAACAAGCTCTAGTTGGTAATTTGCCGCTTGATTCATGAGTTATATCTTTCTAAAATTAGTTTGAATACAATAAGTCATTGATAACTTCCATAGTAATTTCGGGTAGTTTTTGCGTTTGATCAATACTCTCTTGAATGGTTATAACCGCTTTTTTAATTTCATCGGGTAGCATCTCAGATGGCGCATTGTCACCTGGCCAAGAAGCATCTCGAGTCGCTTTATCTGGCCAACGAGAATAGGCAAGCCACATACCATCGTTAGTTTTATGCAGGCAAGAACCTAACGCTCCGCGATATTGTACAAAATAGGAAGCGACCTGATGCCAGGCCTTTTGATACTCCATCTCAAGCTCAGGCTTAATAAAGGCTCGGTAAATAACAGCAAAACATTTTTTGGAAAGTCGTTTAAATTGTTCTAGTGCTTCTTCAGGTGTTAAATCTTGGTTCGCTAAAACCTCTTCAGCTTTGAATATATTTATACCTTTGGGAATTGAAAATTGGGAAGTAAAGTACATCTGATCTAGGCCTATTCCAAAAGCACAATCCTTATAGCCGAGCACACGAAAATAATTAATTGGTTTCTGGTTTTTATTAGCTAAGACGTAGTTTTTGAATTTGGGATTATAAAACCCATAAGTCATATAATAATGAATACCTTGATTTTCAAGATATTGAATGATGTGAACCAAGTTTTTGTGTAGTTTTTCAGGTGAGTAAAGTTCAGTATACATCCCAGCTTTTTCAAACGTTGAGTGTTCATTCTCTGGATAAGGAGGATTCAGCGCCACAAAATCACCAGGTGTTGCGATCGAAATCACGTCCATAAAATCACCACTTCTGAATGAAACTTGATTCACATTCAGAAGGTTAGATACTCGGTCAATCTCACTCAAGAACATTTCCAACGACAAATTCGCATGTTCAAGAAATCGATTGGAATTTTTTCCTTCAAATAATTCACCTTCGCGATAGATAATATTCAGTTCTTTATCATAAAAAAGAATTCCTCCCCATGAATGATTGATGATAAAGGGGAGCAATAATGGTTTTTCCTCATCAGTTGTCTGGTTGTAATTCTCAAGCGCTTCAAGGAAAAAATCTTTCTTTGATAAGGAGACATCATATTTTTCTACTAACGCAGCATAAGAGGTTTTAACAAGCGTAGGATTGTCTCTAATTAATTGAAGTGTATTGATCAGAATTTTATTGCTGTCATTGACAATATATTCTTCTGCAAGGCCAATCTCCATTGCAGCCAAACTCCAAGAAGCAGAACCTGAAAAAGGCTCAATAGCTTTCTTGTATTTTTGGCCTTTATTATTCGCCAATAATACAGAGAAATGTTCATTCAACCAGCTAGTATCAGGGGACATATGTCCTGTTAAATCTGGAAGAGAGAGGTACCTATTTCCGAGATAGTGGAGTGGTCCCCCATGATTTTGATTTAATTGAATAGAATTTGGACTCATGATAACCACTATGCAGTAAATATAACTATGAAGCGGCACATCTTAACATGAAACAAACAATTTCTTTATTCTCTGAAATAAAATAGCTATTGACCCTCACGTTGCGTGATAGCTTAGAATCATCAATTAAGGAGATGATGCTTATGAAATATTATCAAATTAAAGAAATCAGCCAAATGACCTCTCTTTCAATTCGGTCATTGCAATACTACGATGAAGTAGGTTTGTTAAAACCAACAAAGCGCTCTGATTCTGGCTATCGTTTGTATTCTGAAACTGATTTACTCATTTTACAACAAATTATCACCTTAAAATTCCTTGGGTTCTCTTTATCTACTATCAAAGAAATCCTTGGGAATCCAAACTTTAATCTGGCTGCATCAATGAGCCTTCAAGCACGCGAACTGAGCGAAAAGGCTAATAAAATAAATGAAGCAGCCTCTTTGTTAACGTATATTGCCAGTCAACTGGAAATAAACCAGCCAATCAATTGGCAAAGTAGTGCAAAAATTATTGAAATATTGGAGTTAAATACTATGAGCGATGCTGTATTAAAAAAATATCAATCCGTTATTGAATCAGAGTTAGGTAAAAAATCAGACTATGATTCTACCTATAATCCCAATCGACTTTATCCTATTCCCAGAGCAGGTAAGCGACAAGAAATTGGCATTGATCCTGCCCATCCTCCTTTTGTGGGTTTTGACTGCTGGAATCATTATGAAGTCTCTTGGCTCAACGAAAAAGGTAAACCGATGGTTGGGGTTGGTGAAATTTTTTATGATTGTAACTCGCCCAAACTCATCGAATCCAAGTCATTAAAACTTTATTTTAATTCATTCAATAATACCAAAATAAAAAGTATTAGTGAGTTAGAAAATACAATAAAAAATGATTTAGAAGCACGTATAGAAGCTCCAGTTTCAGTTAAAATTTATCTTTTGGAACAAGCAAAACACTACGCTGTATCACAAATACCGAAAGGTGAGTGCATTGACCATCTCGATGTTGAATGCTCTGTCTATTTGGTTGAGCCATCATTTCTTAGTGTTCAAAACGAGTTAGTGGAAGAAAGATTGTATTCTAACCTATTAAAATCAAATTGCTTGGTGACTAATCAACCGGATTGGGGAAGCATACAAATAGCGTATAAAGGGAAAAAGATTAATCGAGAAGGCTTATTAAAATACCTTGTTTCCTTTAGAAATCATAACGAGTTTCATGAGCAATGTATTGAACGGATTTTTGTGGATATTATGAACTGTTGTAAACCGGAAGTATTATCAATCCATGGACGTTATACTCGGCGAGGAGGATTGGATATTAACCCCTATCGCTCCACAGAAAATAGTCCTTTTGGTAGAGAAAATATTCGGTTGGTCCGGCAATAATAGTGCTTTATTGTTCTATCCAAACTCTTAATTTTCCAGCAAATCGACCTTGTCGACGCAGTGTTATTGATGCGATGGGGTCGATGCTTTTAATTAGGCGATACTCGCCCAACACAGCATGAATAGCCCAACATTGTTCAATAATTGCAATGATCTCAAACAAATGCGCAGAGGACTCTATCGAGAGCCAGTTTTTAAAACAATCCTCCTGTAATTTCTTATATTGATTGCTTGGTAGTTTTAAATGTTCTGTTGCCCGATACAAACAATTAACGAATGAGAAAAAAGGATGAGTAATAACAACTTCCCCTAAATCAATCAGCGTGGTTTGATGAGTATTGGGATTCACTAAGATATTTTTATCATGAAAATCGGCATGGCCAAAAGTATCAGGCACTTTGAAACTGGCTAATTGGTCACAAAGGATTTGTACTTTATTCTCTAAATTTTTTAATTGGTTTAATTCTTTTTGAGTTAATCCATCGCCGATTAATAACTCTTCTTCATTCATTAATTGGTTATAAAGTCTTGGCAATTGTTGCAGGCGCCAATCAGGAACGCCTAAATCAAGAAGCAGGTTTATTTTATCTGCTGAGTCTATTTGCAGCTTTGTGTAATGATGCATCGTATCAATTAAAAGATTAGGTCTAAATTCCTGTTTAAAGACATCATGCAAAGGAATGCCAGCATCTTGCATTAAAAAACAGTGATGCTCCTGATTATGAGCCAAGATTTGCGGAACAGGAGCATTGAATTGTTGCTGCAATAGCAAAATGACGTTGGCTTCTAATGACAATGCAGCAGGCACCTTCTTCAAATAAACCGATCCAAAGTTGGTTTGAAAGCGACACACTTCTGACCAGGCTGTATCGAGAATTATTTCGGGCGTGATGGGTTCAATTTGAAATCCTAAATTGTTTAAGGCACTAAGTGCCCATTCTATGTGGGGATCCTTCATGATAGTTGCCTATGATCCTCGATCACTTCATGAATCGTGCGCAATGCCCTTTTTGCTTCAAAATTCATCTCCGTTTGTTGATTCACAAGATACATCATTGCTTTCCATAAAGCCCAGGCGCGTCCTCGTTCCCAAGTCTTTGAGTCAAGTTCTAGTGTTTCTAGAAAAATGCTCCGACTTTTTCCTTCAAATAATGTCCAGGCAATAGCAAGATCGCAGGCAGGATCACCGATTGCAAGTTGGCCAAAATCAATCACTGCACTTAATTTTCCTTGAGAAAGTAACAAATTACCAACACTCACATCACCATGGACCCATACTGGTGGATTCTGCCAAGAGGTGGTGAGTCCTTTTTCCCAAACTTGCGTTGCAGCATGAAAATCTATATGGTTCTTCAAGTCTTCAATGGCTTTGCGCGTTTCTGAATCATAAACGGCTAAATCACCGCCACGATAGAAACTTTGGGGCCCAGCAAGAGGACCACCTATTGAATTGATACTCTGGAGCGTTTTAAGAAATAAAGCTAAATCATGTGCAAATTCAGGTAAATCATTAATGGGAGTAACTGCTGCCGTTTCTCCAGGAAGCCACTGATTAATGGACCACTTCCAAGGATACAGGGTACTGGGTTTTCCCATCGCAAGAGGTGCGGGTATAGGAAGAGGAAGATATGGGGCCAATTGGGGTAACCATGTTTGCTCTTTTTCCACTTGTCCAGCGTATTCGGCGCTACTTGGCATACGAATGAGCATTTCGGTACCTAAATGAAAGGTTCTATTGTCCCAACCACTATTGTTTACAGCTTGAATAGGCAGATGACTCCACCGTGGAAATTGCTGAGCAATGAGCTCGCGCACTAAGTTTTCAGTAATATTCATTTTTTCATGGGGTTGTGTATTTGTCATTGGTACACCATAAAATCGATATTCTACTTCATCAAGCAACTTGCCTGATTCACTTGTTTTGATGTATTCATCTTGAATGATGCCACCTATTTTTTCGGCAAGTTTGCGACTTGGAATATTATGTCTGACAACTGGATATTTTAGATAATCATAAGCAAGATTAGTTTCAGCCCATGTTTTTAATAAATTCATTGCTTCAAAACCATAGTGAAATCCATGAGCACTTTTCTTTAACCAAATACCCAATTCGGGTGTTTTCGTATTTGCTTGGTGCAGGCAGGCATATCCTAAAAAATCCCGGTTTTCTTCGTTTAAAATGACTAATGCGATTTCAGTACCTTCCTGCATTTTGATTTGTTGTTCAGAAATATGCTGATTAATTTCTTCTTGAGTTTTCGGAGCACTTGGCCACATATGTTCTGTAATTTCTGCGGTAAATTCTTTGCATAAATCTTCGGCATATTTTAGTGAAATAGGGATTAACTGAAGTCGTTCGGATTTTAGGGCGAGATGCAGATAGTTAGGCATAGAATATTTACTCTTAGAAATTATTATCAATGTTTTGCTTGTTATCTTATCAATCAGTGTACTCTCAAGAGAATGCTTGGAAGAAAAAAATACTGCTATTTTTCCCAAAATTAATTCTTCTGTTAGATTAGAATAATAATTTTATACTCGGTACTCACGTAGTTCTACGTATTGATGCATCTTATGGTCTATTTGTATAATTATTATATTATTTGTGGTTAGGAGAAAGTAAGAATGAATCAACCTCAACGAATTTTTATTGTTGGTCATCATGGTGCGGGTAAAGGATTATTAGCAAAGTCCGTGGCACAATTATTAGGGTGGCAATTTGTTGATGCAGATTTTGGGTTAGAATCTCATGTTGGACGACATTTGTCTGAGATACTCGGAAGCCTTGGGAGCGATGCTTTTTATGATTGTCAGTTTGATATATTAAGCTCTCTTTGCATCCAAGAGAATATTGTTGTGACAACCGATTCCAGTGTGGTTTTGTCTTTAAAAAATCGTCAATTATTGCGCAATGAAATGACCGTATTTTTGGATGTGAGCACTCCAGTCCAGATCGATCGGACTGCACGAAATGCCACAAGTTTATTACCTATACCAAGTTTGAGCAATTTTTTTGACCGATTACATGATGAGCGAGATAATTTATATAAAGAGGTTGCTACATTCACTATTCATGGTGATGATGGAAAATTAGAAGAGCATACGCGTTGTATTGTGACGGCTGTGGTGGGGAATGAAGAAATGTTACCTCAAAAAAACCTAAAATCAATTTTGGAGAAAAAGGATTTCACCATATACCATAAAGAATCCCACACAAAAGTTGAGCTATCTGAACAACAAGCCATATACCTGAAGTTGTTGGCACAAGGTAAAACAGCTAAAGAAATTGCCCGTGAAACTCATGTTTCTTACAGGACAGTTGAAGGAATGATTGCTAAATTAATGGACTCTTTAGGATGTTCTTCCAGTAAAGAGTTAATTGCTTTATTTCATGAACAACCGTGAGTCTAAATTGATTCGATTGGCTTAGCTAATAAATAATTTTTTCGCGTTGTTGGCGTCAATCGTTCAATGGCGTAGCGCAGCATGGTTCTTGGCATTCGATAAGCATGGCTATCTAAAAATTCGATGAGGATAGCTTGGTTGCGCTTTCCTACTTCTCGTAACATCCAACCTATATATGGACCTATCCTGTTTTGCAAATGAATAAATAGATCTAATTAGAATAATGACTGCGTCTATATATTCGACCTCTATGAGCAATAAAAAAAAATACTCGGGCCTTGATGAAATGAGCGCTTTCACTCCTCTCTACGTAACGACTTTTTAACAGTCGGCAGGTTGGTCAGGTTTTGAGAAAGCCGGTCTTACCTAATTATCATCTATCATTCACTTTGCGTCACACGGTACTAACACATTGTACTTCTTAACTGTTTGTTGCCTTTTTTATTTATCAAAATACGTTACTTGTTATCCACAAGTCCATAGGTATCGTAGCCCTTCAACTTTGCGAAGATACCTGTAGACCCTGTGGGTAACAAGTACCACCTTATCAGGATTTAACATGATGCATATCTCCTGTAGCATTATAAGGCATACCACTTTGCAAAATGGCCCAGGCCATTCGTGCAATCCGATTAGCTACTGCCACCGAAACGACATTATAGGGTTTGGTTAGCAGTAATTTTTGTATCCAAATACTTCTTTTATCTGTTTTCTTTTGAGCGCTATTTACTACCGCTCGACCACCATGAATCAGCAACGCTTTAAGTATTCGATTACCCATTTGGATAATCCCTCCAAGTCGTTGTTTGTCTCCACTCGAATATTGTTTGGGGACAAGGCCTATGCTGGCAGCCATTTGACGTCCGTTTTTATAATGACTTCCGTTGCCCACAGCGGCATACAAAGAAGACGCTACAATCGGACCAATACCGGGTATGGTTTGTAGTAATTGACAATATTCATTGTTGTCACACAGTAATTTTATTTTTTTACTATAGAGCTCTATTCGTTTACTTAGCTCTTTAAACTCTTCATAAACATCTGACAAACATTCTTTTAATACTACAGAAATAGACTCATTATTTTTTTCTAATAACTCAGCTAACGTCACTTTTAGCGGCTGCATTCCTTTACTAATTACAATCCCATATTCTAATAACAGTCCTCTAATTTGATTACTTAAAGAGATTCGATTACTTACTAATCTATCTCTCAATCGATTAATACTTTGTAAATCTTGTTGCTCCAAGGTTTTTATTGCCACAAATTCTGTTTTAGGCCGTGTTCCTGCCTCTATAATCCCTTGGGTGTCCTTATAATCATTCTTATGATGACCAATATAGGGAGTTACATGTTGAGGGCTAATTAATTTTACCTCATGACCTAACTTTGTTAGCGTACGGCCCCAATGGTTCGACGTACCACACGCCTCCATTAATATCAGGCAAGGCTTTAATTTTGTCGCTATTGTTGCTAACCCTTGCGGAGATACCCGCTTTTTAAAAACCTCTTTATGATGTTTATCTACTCCAATTAATTGAAGGGTATTTTTTGCCAAATCTATTCCTAATACTGTAATATCTTTCATGGACCTTCCTCCTTTGATTAATTATGCTCACACATATTAATCATGGCTCATAGAAGCCGATTATGGGGAGGATAGGTCCATTTCATTACGGCCTTATGAATTAAATCATGATTGTCAAATAGCAGTTTTTCTGCAAGTTTAAGCGTGCAGTCAAAATGATTATTTCGAATAAAATACCAAGTGGCGACTATGGCGATACGTTTTTCCCAAAGGTTAGTACTTTCTGTAAGGGTGAAAAGGAGTGTTTTGTCCTTATCTAATAAATGCGCCCCAACAATCCAATGGGCTGAAGCATCAACCAAATTCCAGTTATTAATCTGATTGATATGAGTTAAATAAAATTGAAAAATCGTTTGTTTTAGCTCTGTATCTCCTTTTTGATAATGGATTACTAAAATTAATAGCGCTAATAAGCGTTCTTCATTAATGGGCGAATACAACAATTCTTGTAATGAAGAAAAGGGTAGTAATTTTTGATAACGTTTAGTGACTTTTCTTAAATTAGGGACGTTAACACCTATAAATTGGTCATGCTCTGCATAATCTCCTGGTCCTGTTTTATAATAGATTGCTTTTGGCTGCGAATCAGGCTTTTTGAGTAACTCGAGCTCGCTTCTAAGTGTTTTGAGTGCATCTATCATTTCAGCTGTATTTAGGGTTGCTGTCATAGTTAATGTCTTATGTTGGTTATTTAATGCCTATGTATACTGCACTTTCATGAGGCGTTTTATAGAGCTCAAAATCAGTGAGGTAGGTTCTTTCGTATTTTGGTTTTTTATTAAAATAGCTCCAAATAGTTTGCCAGGCATTAATAATTGCTGAGGGATTAGGCCCGATTGCTTCAAAAACAAGATAGTTGCCCGCGTTTATAGTGACTCTATCCAAGTGCTTAGCTTTGGATTCACTCGCAATTTCTATCCCCGCAGTGACTGTATAGTACCCTGATGAGTCGGACCCATAGTGGTGGTATACGCCATAAACTGGGCTATCGTGTTGTGCTCTGATTTTTGAGTGAAGAAATTGCTCCCATAGATGAGGCAGTCGCGCAGTTTGAGGATTAAACTCCTCTTCATTTTTTGTTCTTACACTCATTCCAGCTACTGTAAATTCTTGAATCTGGGTCAATTGGGGTATAATAACAGTCATATAAGGCTCCAAAGTAGAAGTTTTTAATTAATATAAGCCTGCATGGCATTGGCAATGATGTGTTTATCCGATTCACTGATTTTTAATAGGCCAAAACGAAATGGGTATCCCCAATTCTTGGTATTTTTTGTTAATTCGAGCGGTTCAATAAGCGTGTGTATCGAAACATCAATTCTTTTATTGGCCCAAAGTACATTGCGTCGAAATGGATGAAAACCATTACCCATATCCACTTGATAGGGCTCACCTGGTAAAACGATTCCAATTGCCGTAAATGCTTGCAGTTTTTCAATGCCTTTAAAGTGCAGCGTCGGCGAGTAATAAATGATGCAATCGTCCGCTTTTATTCTCTTTAGAGGTGCAAGTTTACCGTGACAAACTTGCATAAAGCCTCCTTCCACTCCAATTTGCACGTGGGACGCGCAGGCGACAGCCAGCCAGTTTTGGTTCATGATCCGTTCTTTGAAAAAAAGCGAATTCGATGACCATCTGGATCGCAGGTTACAAACGTATAACCAAAATCCATCGGTGTTGGTTCTTGTATCATTTTAAAATTCTTAGTTTGATAAGTTTTAAAAAGTTCATCAACGGCTTGCTCATCGGGAACCAAAATTGCGAGTTCGCTACCGCCACCCAATGCAGTTGGTGCAGGTAACGCGGAATTTTGAGACCATAATCCCAATCGCAAACCCGATTTTAATAGAAACATGGTGTAATCAGGCTCAGTGTGGATAGGCTGAGCATTGAGCAATTCCGAGTAAAAATGAGTACTTTTTTCTATATTGCTCGCATAAAATAAAACTAAATTGGGGTCGAATGTCATGATTTTTCCTGTTTTTTATTTCGTTAAATTCATTGAAGAATATAAAACAGACTCATGACAGTTTTTGTCAGCATTATTCAATAGGATTGGGGAATGTTATGTAGGGTGCGCCACTTCTTTAAAAGGGATTGTCGGCGTTCGGAATATTTTTGTTCTTTAATGGATAATTGAATAATTCTATCGGTTCTGAAGTGACGGAAGTCCTGCCTTAGTTCACACCAACCCACCATGAGATGCACTTCATCAAAAAAGCCGAGCGCGATAGGCCAGAGTATTCGTGTCGAATGATTGTTTTGGAGATCTTGATATTCTAATTCGATTTTACGTTCTAAACGTATCGCTTTGCGAATGAGAATAAGATCACTATCTTTACTTTCGGCACATTTTCCTGGGGGAACTAAGAGTCCTGATGTTTCTAGTTGGTGTTTTAATTCAGTAGGAAGGACTGCTGAAATTTTTGCAAGTACATTTTGGGCCGCGATTTTAAGTTGAGTATCCGCTCGTTGTGCAACCCAACGTGATCCTAGCACCATTGCCTCAATTTCATCATCTGAAAACATCAAAGGAGGCAACATAAAACCAGATTTAAGCACATAACCAACACCAGGCTCACCTTCAATGGGCGCACCTAAGGATTGTAAGGTTATTATATCTCGGTACAGAGTGCGTAGGCTTACGCCTAATTCTTCTGAAAGATTTTTGCCACTCACAGGTAATCGATGGCGTCGTAATAATTGAATTAAATCAAACAAGCGTTCAGTTCGGGACATTGTTGTACTAAGCTACTGCTGCCAAATTATGTCAGGAGTATATCATGAATACTCATAGAACTAATAAGTTGCTTATTATGATTATTTCTAATAGTAATTAATTTTGGGACTAATGGATGCTCTCAAGAAGTGCTTTAAAACCACCTGCTATTGGACTAGGCTGATTGGGATAATAGGCATTATAGGCATGCCGATCCACGCTGAGCAAAAACTGGTTAGATGCAAGTATATTCCAAAATAGCCGGATCTGTTTGGCAACAATGAATGCATTTAACAGTTGTTTTTTTGTCGCTAATCCTAACCAATTTTCGAAGCAAGCATCTTGAAGTTTCTGGTAGGTTGAATCACCTTCTGTTACTCCATGGTGAGTAATCGATTGTTCTAAACAGGTCTGTAACGAAAAAAATGGATGAAGGATAGCGGTCTCGGCCCAATCAACAAACGTCATTCTTTTAGTATTTGGATCAAGAAGAACATTCTTATCATGAAAATCGTGATAACCGATAGTTTCAGGAATCCTAAAGCTCGCTAATAATTTGCACTGAGCTGAAAATTTCGGGCTTAGAGTGTGTAGTGTTTGCAATTCTTTATCGGTGAGTCCCTCTGCTTTTAAAAAAGCAGTTTGCTTTAACATGCGATCATAAAGAAAGGGTAATTGATTTAATCGCCAATCGGGTACACCAAGTTTGAGAAACGTAGCGATAAACTCTTCAGATCTGCGTTTAATTGAGGCATATTGCTTTATTGCTTGGCATAATAGCTCTGGCTTGAAGTTGGTTTTAAGTGTTTGACGCAAAGAAATACCCGCATCCCTCATTAGAAAACAATGTAAATCCTCATTAATTTCAATTATATCGGGCACATTGGCATGGAATTGGGATGACAATACTCGAATGATTTTCGGTTCATTTGATAGAAAAAAAGATGGTGGTGTTTGTTTTAAATAAAAATTCTCTGTTGATGTTGCAAATCGGATCACATGAGACCACGGTGTTGACAATACAATTTCTGGCGAGTGCTCTATTGAGTAGCCATTAGAAACCAGATAATCGGTTCCCCATTTGAAAAGTGGTAGTAGATTATTCATTTTTGGAAGTTAAAATGCATAAAAAATGACGAGAAAAATATAAGTCTTACTTAACATAAAAAACTTCCCTTTAAATAGTTATCAAGAGAATATTATACATAAAAAAGGGAGTCTCAATAGAATAGTAAAAGCAGGATAAAATAATGGAACAGCAAGATGATTCACCTATATCCGTGGTATAAACAAAAGGATAATGGATTAATTCTTAGTTTGCTTATTCAACCCGGTGCCAAATGCAATCAAGTAGTAGGTGCTTTTGGAGGGGAACTCAAGATAAAAATCGCGGCACCTTCTATTGAAGATAAAGCCAACATGGAATTAGTGCGATACCTGTCTGTCTTATTCAAAGTCCCTAAAAGTCAAATTAAAATAAAGAGAGGACTTAAGTCTCGACACAAGATCATTGAAGTCATTGGTTGTGGTGTTGATGCTCTTCAGTGGTGTAAAATTTAAAGAATGATTTTAAATAATGAGCCTAAATGCTGGATACAACAATAATTGAGAACAATTGGCGCTCTCGTGGCTTTAGTTTTGAGCTTTGGGAAGATCCCCCAGGTCAAATTTGGAAGGATTTTAAGCATGAAACGGATGAGTTATTTATGTTGCTTGAAGGTGAAGTTATTTTAACCATGGGCAATAAAACGTTAAAACCTGCTATTGGAGAAGAAGTATTGATTCCAGCAGGAGTAGATCATACGGTTCAAACCAGTTCCACCGCAGGGAGCCGTTGGTATTATGGTTACAAAGTAAGAAGGTAAGGAAATGACACAAAAGAAAATATCATTAGAAAATGATGCTGTTCTGCAATTCATTGTTGATGAATTAATATCTTTACATCATTGCCATACAATTATTTTATATGGCTCGCGCGCACGAGGAGACTTCACAGTAACCAGTGATTATGATGTTGCAGGGATTAGGGAAAAAGGAGATAAACAACGAATTGCACGCTTTGATGAAGCACATCAAGTTTATCATGATATTTTTGTTTATCCCGAGAATGCTTTTGATTCAATTTCTGATGAACATTTATGTATGTCAGATGGCATCGTTGTTGTTGAAAAAGCTCATTTTGGCACAGAGTTATTAAAAAAACTCTCTGCTTTTTTAATATTGCCTGAGTCCCTCCCTCCTGATGAAATTACAGCACGTAGAGTGTGGTATCAAAAAATGCTGGCAAGGGCATATACTAGAGATTTAGAAGGGAAATATCGCCATATTTGGTCAATCTTCACAATTCTAGAGGATTATTTTGTATTCAAAGAATTGCGTTATCAAGGTCCAAAAAAAGCATTCAAGTATTTAGAAACACACGATCCAGAGACTTTATCATTATTTGATGAGGCCATAACGAATATCGATAATTTGAATGCCTTAAATAGGCTAATTACAAGAGTTATAAAGAGTGACAAAACGTAGGATAATTATGCCAGAATTAGATATTGAAATTACCAAAGATAATCCAGAGTACTTTCTTGTGAAAAGGCATCTATTATTCTTATTTAGAGTGCATAGTAATGAAATTTAATATTTATATTAAAATTTTGACTGCGTTCTTCGTGATTTTTTTAATTCTTGTTTTGGCATTTTTTAAATATTTAAAGTCAGTTGAGACAAAGATAGTTGTTAATGCAGGAAAAACGACGTCACAAGGACTTTTAATTAGTTTAGAAAAAGAGTTAATTAATAATCCGAAATCAAACTGGGATGCAATAATAAAGAAAAAAACAGATAATGTTATTCGTCTTATAGCAATCGACAGTCTAAAACTCACCCTGGCGCAGAATAATCAATTAAATAATGGTGAAATCATTTTTTTATCAGGTACAACTTATCAATTTCTAAACGAGGTAATTGTAGAACATACTGCGTATAAAAAAATTGGTAATACCCCGTATGCATTAGCTTACAATTTTTCAGATCCTGGCGAAATTATTTTTAATTATATGAATCCTGTTTTAAAACAAATCGTTCAGCATTTATTATCAAAATCAAAAAATACATGGAGTAATGAACTATCACAGTTAGAAAAAATATATGGTTTTCCTCTTCATGTTTATAAAACTAAAAGTAAACACTTACCAGGTAATATAATTAATTCTTTATCAACAAAGCGGTTAGTATTTGAAACCAATAATAACTCGTCACAAATTGTTATTCTCTATTATAGTTTTAGTGGTGGAATACTCAAAATTGGCCCACTCAGCTATCTGCCAGTTATGGCAAGAATCAGTGATGTTATGTACTATTTTATAGGGGCTTTCTTTTTTTTATCCCTTTGTCTTATTGCCTTTTTTTCATTGCTTTTTGTTAGAAATATGAAAAAGGTGTATCAGATAACTAAAAATTTCAGTCAAGGGAACTTTGATTTTCATCGGAAAATAGGTACCACCTCTGTTTTGTATGGGCTGTATGTAAATATCATCCACATGGGTGAGCAATTAAAAGAACTGATTGAATCACATAAACAATTGTGCCGGTTTGTCGCGCATGAAATTAGGACCCCTTTGTCAACCATACAAATGGCGACGGATAGTATCAAAAGGAAAAACGCTGAAGATGCATTGCTCAATAAACAGATAAACAGCATACAAGAAGATATTGCAGATATGAATCGGCTCGTCAGCACTTTTTTGATTTACTCAAAAATGCATTCAAACGAATTGAAATTAAAACAGTCTGAGACCGATATAATAGTATGGTTAAGAAAGTTATTAGAGTCTTATTCTTCCTTAACATTTGAAATTACATTTCATTCTAATGAGTTAAATTCTTTGAAAGCATACATAGATGAAAATATTTTAAAACACGCTGTTACCAATTTGATTACAAATGCCATGAAATTTGCAGAGCACACTATTTCTTTAACCATTTCGCTGGATAATAGTCATATTTTACTTCACGTAGACGATGATGGCCCAGGCTTGCCGGAGGAGGGTGCGGATGACATTTTTTCTGAATATACAATTGCTGAAGACGCAGGAATTGGAGATAAACATATTGGGTTAGGATTAGCTATTATTAAAAAAGTTGTTAATCTCCACGGAGGAAAGGTCATGGCTACACAATCACCGATATTAAAAGGTGCTCGATTCACCATAGTACTTCCAAGATATTTTTAGCGATTAAGATTTTAATTTTGGAAGTTGGCCCCAACTTTAGCATCATTTGAAGTATCGATCTCTTGTTTCATCTCAACCAGTGCGTCGATAACCGCTGTTAACTGGAGTTTTGCATTTTCAAAACGTTTAGGGATAAATTCATCTTCCTCACCATCAACCACTTCTCCAGTTCCAATGCCTTTTTCAAGAGCACTGATAACCATACTAAGCTCTGATTCAAACGCCGATAATAGTTCATTATTCCCCTTTGCAGATTGCAAGATTCCATGCAATTTTTCCACCACATCTCCAGGAATATAAAGAGTGCCTTCACTACATTTGTTATATTCACGTTTCGCAATAGGTAATGAAAGTAGTTCATCAGCCCTGTGTTGACTCATCTGAAATACTTGTCTAACAGATTGTTTTAGTTCTAAGGGAGTTGGTGGCGAATTGCTAGATTTCAAAGATGCGAGAAGCTTATCACTAGCAGTTACTCTTCCATCTTTGCTATGTTCTTGCGCTGTCTCGATAGGAGTCTGTCCTTTTTCATTTCGCACTTCAAGACTAGCACCCCACTCTAATAACTTTTTAATGAGATGTAACGGCTCTTTTCTATAATTATAAAAATTCTGTACCGCATAGTGCAAAGCCGTCATGCCTTTTTTATCAGCACTATTAATATCAGCGCCATGTTTTAATAATAAAGCAATGACGCTATCATTACTTGGGCCACCAATAAGGACTTTTCCACAACTTACCATTGCCAGGTTTAACAAAGCTTTATTAGCTAGAATTGACTCTAGCAAGTCTTCATGACCTTTAAATACAGAAGGTTCTTTTAAACCTAAGAGAAGTTCTAGTACATCTCTATCTGTCAGTTGTTCTATAGGGTCCGCCCGACCTAAAATATCACGGACACGTGTTAAATAATTTTCTTGTTCTTTACCTAATATTTGATTTTCCTGTTCAACAAACTTTGCAACATCTTCTCCTTCAAATCGCAATTCTGGAAAACCCTCAATTTTCTTTAAATCTTGAATGTTTAGAATATCTCGATTTAAAGCGATTTTTGCTATCAGTTCATCGGCTCCGTCTTTACCTAGAATTGCACGGGCATATTCTATGGTGTTAACTTTTAATTCTTTAGCTGTTTGTGTTGAGGCAAATAAAGATTTTCGAACGGCAACTTGATATTCACCATGATGAAAAATAACACTGTTTCCAGCCTTCCAAATATTTCCTGCCATCGATGTGATAGGGGATGCCGGCGAAAGGGATCGAAAGCCGGTCTGAACATCTTGCGCATTCCATGGTCCCGTTCCACCAAACGTGATTTCCGGATGTTTCACTGATACTCTTTCTAAAAATGTTTTTTTCTGTGAGTTTGCTGCAGCATTAAGTTGATTGTCTGTATTACAACCTTCTAAAGTCACAAAAACCTCACCATGATGTGCGGGCAATGCTCGTTTAAAACCATGTAATAAATTATCAAAATTATCATCATATAACTGCTCACTTGGGCCATGGCAATTACCCATACCATATTCGCCACCGCCAGCATGGCCCATAATAAATAATTTTGGGTTCTTCTCAAATATATTGTCTAGTTCTTCCGGTAAGTCTCGTTTGAGTTCATCCAAACTACTATAGATTTTTGGGGATTTATCACACTGATCGAAAAAATAATACTTCAAGTCAGAGCCTTCTAAATAGACGCCAATTGGAACAAATTGCTTGAACCGTTGTTTTAAGTGAGGATTTATCACCACACCTCTCTGATTTTCAGGCAATGGATGATCTGGATCTGGTTTATATATTAAGATTTCTATTGCAGCGTCTTTCATGGCTCATCTCGACTATTACTTAAAATAATAGGTTGATTTTATCAAAAACACTCGGCTCAAATGTATATATATTGTACAAACGTTCTAAAATGATACTTTTGTCGAGGGTAAATGATTATAGATTTGCGATATATTTGGTGAAGCTTTCATAACTGGACGAAAAATCTCAAGGTCGAGGCAAAAGAATTTTTACTATTTTTCATAAGTGTTACAAAAGATCGGTGGCTGTGATCTATATTTATTCCCAAGCCGTTGATACAAATATATATCCTTTTTTATGGATTGTTTTTATACGATAGGGCTTTTTATTATTATCATTCAATGCTTTTCTTAAACGTGATATTTTTAAATCGATACCTCTATCAACCCCATCATATTCATGCCCAGAAAGAGCATACATAATGCTATCTCGACTCAGCAACCTATCATGGTTCTTAACCAACAAAGCAAGCATTTCAAAGTCACTGGTACTTATTGAAATTTCTTCATCAAAGAGATGAACACTCTTAGTACTAAAATTGATAGAAAAATTGCCAAATTGAAATTGATTTTGATTATTAACTAAATTGGGTCGACGTAACAATGCCTCTATTCTTGCTTTCAAAACCTCGTCTGCAACAGGTTTAGTTAAGTAATCATCTGCTCCTAAATTTAAAGAGGATACTTCACTTTCAATATCATTAATTGCTGTTAGCATGAGTATTTTCCCCAAATACTCATCTCTAATGGTATGGCATATTTGCTCTCCATTCATGCCAGGAAGCATTATATCTAATATTACTAGGCAAGGTTGCTCACGAATGATGCGATAGACTGCTCTATCACCACGTTTTTCAATAGAAACATCATAACCTGCTTCTTGTAAGCTTTCTTTGAGGTAATTTGCTAACTTAACGTTATCTTCTACAAGCAATATTGATTTATCTTTCATTCGTTCTGTCTAAGCCTCTTTAAATAAGAAAACTCTCTAAACAAATTTAGTCTGAATTGATTTTTAAGTTCAGTGTTACATAGATATCAGTAGGTAAGCAAACACACGGCGCATTCGTACATTTTATATACAATAGATCTGTTTTAACTCGATATAATGATAGCTAATGGGCGAATCTGTGGAGATAAATTATGAGCGCTTATGTTAAAAATTTTGATGAACATAAAGAAATCAAATCTTCACGTGACATTTGCAAATCATTAAAACCTGTTCCCACAGCGTATATGGACAATAAACATTGTGAGCATTGCTATCCCGAAAAACGTTCTCATTTTCGGAGAAAATTTTTTAATTTATTCCATTATTTTATATTCAATCCATTTATCTATCTTTTATCTAAACTTTTTCTCCTATCAGAGCAGGATTTTTTACGATTCAATAACCTATTAAATCGGTTAGTCATTAATATTTTCCAAAAACTAAAACTATATACCAAGACTCAGACCATTGATAGGAAACAATTCAATAACAGTGTCCTTGCATTTTGGGATGAAGCACAAAAAAGAGGGCTAGAGCTGTATAATTTTAAGGAATCTAACTTGCATACTCTGTATTTTAAGTTGGTCTACAATAGGAAAAAATATTATTTCATACAGACTCCAATCTCTCTTATTTCTCAAAAAAATACACGCTTTGATGAGGATACTAAATATGATAATAAATGGAGCCTCAAGAAAAAATTATTAGATAGCCAAATTCCCTGCCCCTTAGGGAGGGTTTTTATTTCCAGCAAAAACGCCTACAACTATGGTATCTCATTGGGATTTCCTCTTGTGGTTAAGCCACTATCTGAATCTCTAAGTATTCATACTTCATGTACTATTCAAACTCCAAATGAATTAAAAGAAGCGATAAAAATAGTAAAGCAGGTTGATTTTCGCGTGCTGGTTGAAAAACACATTCCTGGTGATGTTTATCGGTCATTAATTATTAATAATTCATTAATCGCTTGTGTGAGACGACAACCTGAGAGCATTGTTGGCGATGGTGTAACTACACTTCAAGAGTTAATTGATAAAAAAAATAAAGTTACGTGGAAAGAAGGACATGGTGAATATCCCTACAAAATTACTCGAAATAGCAATTTAATGAAAATTTTGGCAACCCAAGGAGTTGCTCTTAATACGGTAATAAACAAAGGACAACAAATCTTTATTGCCAAAAAAGTTACTATGAGTAGTGGTGCAAAAATCAGTAATGTTATCGACCTGATACATCCTGAGAATAAACTGTTATTGGAAAAAGTACATAAAATACTCAATATACCGCTTACAGGTCTTGATTTTATTTGTCAGGACATTTCTCTTCCATGGCATAAGCAACAATTTGGAATTATTGAAAATAATAGCTTCCCTTACATTGAATTACATCTCAATCCATCTGATGGGAAAGGAATTAATGTAGCAGGTAAAATTTGGGATTATGTACTCGATGTTTTAAGTCGAAGAAACGAGTAACCCAATTAATGTACATTTTATATACAATTGGTTTTTTTTAACTCGGTATAATAACAGATAAGTAAATCTTTATTCGGATGAAACCATTATGAACTTGCACTGGAGTATTCTCATGAAAAAAGACAAAGAACAACATCAGCCTGTCCTTGAATCCATAACGGCAGATGAACCCCAAACCTCCTCTATAGCATTAGCTTTACAACAATTTAGAAAGGAAGCAGAAAAAAAAGAGGCTGCTGAGGAAGGTGCAAAAGTACGCTGCGGGACTTGTTTTAAAGAAATCGCACCTAAGCGCCTTTGTTCCGGACATGGCGCAGGTGGTAGCGGAGGTGATAGTGCCACCTCTGATAAGAAGACATCTGAGGAAAAAGCGAGTCCTGGTGAAGATAAATTCCTAACTAAACCTGGCAAAGTAGTTGGGTCTGAAGATGAATTGGTAGGCGTGTTTGGTTCAGAAGAACTTGATTTAGAGTCTGGTTTTGACCCAAAAATAATTGCGGAATTGATCGCCAAAGGATTATTGCTGGTTGATAGTGATCGCGTATCCATGACTCTTTCAATTAAATTACAATGTGAACCTAGTAAATTAACTGAAGAACAAAGAGAAGAATTAAAAAAATTCATGGAAGCGATTATAAAAGAATTCAATGAATTTAAAGAAGAAAATCATCTTTCTGATGATTGCATACAAATCCTTCAAGATGAGGCGGAAAACATATGTTCTCTTCGCATTACCATGCCCACATTAGCTTTATACGATGCATTTATTCAACAGCTAGCAAATAATTTAGTGCCCGTACCCAGTCCGAAAGCACAAGAAAGAGATGAGGTAACGAAAGAGCAAGGCCTTACTGCAAGTCCACTTTCAAGAGAACCAAGACCGTCTAATAAAAATCAACCCTCCAAACAAGAAGCTAATGAGGAGATACATAATAAATCTGAGGGTGGGGAACAAGAAATTTTTAACCCATCTCCTTTTAATATGAAGCCATGGTAATAGAAGTAGGGGGTTTATTGATTTTTGAAAAGAACTTTAATTCAAGGCCCCATTTTATTTCCAATAAGACATACGTAATTGGGAAATACCATTTCATGCTTTCTCAAGACTGAGCCCTTAAGTTTCGATATCTACAAGATCATTGAGGTCATTGGTTGCGTGTTGAAGTGATCCAGTGGATAGTTGATTTATAACGGATATTTCTTTTTATGGTTTTCTTATTTATCTGATTGAATGGTGTAGCTTTTTAGGCTATGATTGAAGCTTAGTTGGCTTCAACATAAAAATCATGTTTGATACTTCAATATTGTTTTCTGAATATCGGCGGCGTGTGCTGGCACTTTTATTGCTGCATCCTGATGAGCGTTATCATGTCCGAGAGATTGCGCGGTTAACGAATACCACAGCGGGTACACTTCATCGAGAACTATCCAAACTTGCTAAATCCAAAGTACTTCTGCGCGAGCAGAGCGGTAATCAAGTTTATTACCAAGCAAATCGAAATTTTCCTATTTATACGGAGCTTTCAAGCATTTTAAAGAAAACGTCTGGTTTGGTGGATGTGTTGTTTGATTTTTTAACTTCATTAGCTGAAAAAATTGAAGTAGCTTTTGTTTTTGGTTCGGTGGCCAAAGGAACCGAAAACCTTGGAAGTGATATTGATGTGCTTATTATTGGTGAGGTTGATTTTACAGAAGCAGTTGCAGCTCTTTATGCTGCCCAAGCGAGTTTAGGGAGAGAAATTAACCCCAAAATATATTCCAGGGAGCAATGGAAGTCATCTTTACAAAAACAAGATCTTTTCATTCAGGAGGTTTTAAATAATCCCAAGCTATTTATTATGGGAGCTGAACATGACCTTGGATAATTTAATTGGCATCAGCCTGGAAAAAATACCATCTCACCCAGATACCATAAATCGGCTTTTGCATGCTGCTGAACGTAATATTGTGGATTCAAAAATTGACTTGGTTAGTGCGGAGAATCGCTTTGATGCTGCCTATAAAGCAATTATGCAAATAGCAAATGCAGCACTTCAATCTCATGGATATCGAACTTTGACTTCTAAACCTGGACATCATCAAACGATGATTCAGTTATTGCCTCAGACTTTAGGTATTGATAAAAAAACAGTGATTATATTGGATGCTATGCGTAAACAACGCAATATTGCAGATTATTCTGGCGATATTATTCCTGAGAGTGCAGTAATAACTTGTATTGCTCAAGCAGAAGCATTGTTAAAGGATTTTAAAAAATGGCTGAGTGTTAATGATGGAAAACAACAGTGATGTAAAGCAACAACTCAATGAATGTCTTGAGGTACTAACAAAGATTTTAGGCGCAGATCTTTTGGGAGTTTATCTTTATGGTTCTTATCTTGTAGGTGGTTTGCAAAAATACAGTGACATTGATTTTTTTGTTGTAACAAATCGTAGCACAACGTCAAAAGAAAAGATGGAGTTGACTAACCATCTACTCCAAATATCAGGCATTTACATGAAAAGTACGAAGCCACCTATAGAAATGACCCTTGTTGAAAGGGTCGCAATTAATCCTTGGATTTATCCACCCCTTTTTGATTTTCAATATGGCGAATGGCTTCGCTCATCATTTGAAATGGGAAATTTTGAACCATGGTCTGATCGTGCAATGCCGGATCTTGCGCTGATTGTCACGCAGGTCTTATTGAAGAGTCATACATTGATGGGGGAAAGCCCTAAGCAACTATTAGATCCGGTCCCATATAGCGACTTTATAAAAGCGATGCTTCATGATCTTGATAGACTTTCAGCGGAACTTGAACAGGACACTCGAAATGTATTATTAACTTATGCACGGATTTGGAGTACATTAGAAACTAATGAGATTCGATCAAAACCTATAGCCGCCGATTGGGTGATTGATCGTCTACCTAAAATGTATCAGCCCGTGATGAACAGAGCGAAACACATATGCATTGGTTTGGAAGATGAATATTGGGATGATATTAATGTGCTTGTAAAACCCTGTGCTGATTTTATATTAAGTAGAATTATCGATCAAAAGTTATCAATAAATCTAAAAGATCCTTGCGCCTTAATAAAGTTAGCCTAGATAGCAGGGCAGGAGACTATATTTGCCATTAGTATTATTTCAGTAAGATCAGTCATTTCCAGGTATTCTGCTACATTGCTACACGATCATCAAATCATTCAAACCATCTAGATGAAATTATCTATGAAATCATAGAGTAATGCATTTTTTCTGTTACAAATCCGATCAATTATTTGTAGCAAATAATATGCTACTTTATTGCTACGACATGCTACATTTTGGTGTAGCGCTCCGGAACTTGCGCCCTGATGCAAAAATAATTTAAACAAAAAGCCATTTTTGATTAAATTTAAAGCAAAGCGTACTAATTATTGGTTCTCCGATGAGAATAAATTAATCCTATCAAATGGATAATAAAGAAATGAAAATATCATCGAAACTAATTCAAACTATATACTGATTTTCAGGCCATTTGTGGTTAGAATTTTGCGTCATGGCGCAAGTTCCGGAGTGGAAGGCCACAAAGGGACTTAATATGGCTATTGAACAAAAATTTACAGATTTGCCCCAAGCATCTAATGCCAATTTAACCGACATTATTTGCGCAGTACAAAACTATGTTGACCCTAATAATTTAGGGTTATCCGTACAATTGACGTTGAACCAAATATTGCAATTAGTACAATCAAGTACGATCTTGTACAACGCTGGTAATCCTAATGGGCAAGTGGCGGGCACAACTTATATGCTTTGCTGGGACACGGTAAATAAAATCCTTTGGGTTTGTACCATTTCCGGTACGGCATTAACTGCTTTATGGACTAAATCTATTCAATTGACTGCTGGAACGGGTATTACTATCACCCAAAACGGCGATGACATTGAGATTGCGTCAAGCAACGTTCTTGCCAATTTCATTGAAGTACCTGGAACTTCTCAGCAGATGGCAGTTGATACCACTTATCAACCAATTAATGTTTCACCAACCACCCTAACTTTACCAGCCACTGCGGACTTAGGACAAATAGTTCGTGTCACTGGATGGGGGACTGGCGGATGGATAATCGCTCAAAACTTAGGACAACAAATCATTGTGGGCAATACACAAACTACGGTTGGCGTTAGTGGCAGTGTGTCCTCTACAAATCGCTATGACGGAATCGAGTTGGTTTGTACCGATATCAACGTTACCTGGCAAGCAGTAGTTGCACCTCAAGGTATGTTAAACATTGTTTAAGGATGAATAATGGCTATTCAAACAGGTATTAATGTCAACGCAGCTAATCCCCTTGCAAGTGCGTATGGCGGAACAGGGGTTAATAATGGCGCGAATACTTTAACGCTAGCAGGAAGTTTAGTAACTATTGGGGCTTATAATGTAGGATTTACTTTTACAGCGCCTACAGCTGTTATTTTCCCGACTTCAGGAACATTAGCAACAATTTCGGATATTCCGACAGCATATGTGCAAAGTGCAGCGGGGGTTGCAAATCAACTGCTAGTCAATGGAACTAGCGGCACAATGCAATATGGAGATTGCGTTTTCTCGTTACCTCAGGATATTGCACCTACAAGTTCGCCTACTTTTGCTAACCCTATATTTACAGCGCCCTTATTAGGTATGCCAACCTCTGGGATTTTAGTAAATTGTACAGGTTTACCTTTAACAACAGGAGTTACTGGCAACCTTCCAGTGACGAACCTTAATAGTGGTACAGGTGCATCCTCTTCAACTTTTTGGCGAGGTGATGGTATATGGGGCTTGGGGAGTAATGGAACGGCTAACCGACTTAAGGATTATTAGGATCTCTTAGTGATCTTAATTTTCCATCTTTTACTTCATCAGACATAGAGAATGAATATCGGCCAAGCATATTAAAATGTGCTTTTGCAAATGGTGATAGCCTCACTTCATCTTCTTCATTCACAGGAAAGTTATCGTTCTTTAGCTGATCTAACGTGGCATCCATATAAATAGTATTCCAATGAACCAGAACATTAAGCACTAATCCTAATGCTCCTAGTTGATCTTCTTGTCCTTCGCGATATCGTTGGTGAAGTTCTCCTCTTTTTCCGTGAAAAACAGAACGCGCCAAGCTGTGTCTGCCCTCTGTCAAATTTAGTTGTAATAAAGTACTACGGCGACACGATTCATCATGAATATAGTTAAGCATATGAATGGTCTTATCTATGCGCCCAATTTCAGCAATGGCTTGTGCTAATCTTGTGGGTTTGTCACCCACCTGAAGAGTTCTCATAATCCCTGTTGCGGGTACTCGGCCAAGTTTTAAAGATCCAACCAAACGCAGCACATCGTCCCAATGAGGAATAATGCGCTCAAGATTTGCACGATGTTTAGCAAGAATATTGAGTTTGCCATAGTCTGCCAGTGGATCAACTCGCCAAAAACGAGCATCTCCCAAATCAGCTAATCGTGGACTAAAACGATACCCTAAGAGACGAAAAAGACCAAATACAATATCACTGTAAGCACCCGTATCTGTCATGATGCGAGTTGGTTTTAACTCTGTTTGTTGTTCTAGCACTACTCCCAATAGAATCAAACTGTCTCGCAAAGTTCCTGGCACTGTAACATCATTCAAACCAGTTCTTTGATTTGAAAGTAAATTATACCAGGTGACTCCGCGTCCTTGATTAAAGTACTTTGGATTTGGAGCTGCATGCAAAGAACGGACAGGTACAACAAAACGCATTCCATCAGCAGAGGCTATATCTCCACCGCCCCATTTTTTCGCTAATTTACTCTGGTTTTGTGCGGCAACTAATATGGCGTTGGATGCAGTTATCGTCTCATCGCGAATATAATTTTGATCAACCCATATCAAACGATCTCTTTTTAATGCTGGAATATCCTCTCTTACAAAAGGTTCAAGACCAGTATTGCACGCCTGGGCAAGTAAAACAGCACAAATACTGATTTCTAAATCAACAGCCCGAGCATTCCCTTCATTAATATGAGTAAATGCTGAAATGAAGTTAGTTCGCTTAGCAATTTCCAGCAATACTTCGGGTAAATCTACACGAGGGAGTCTGGATTTAACTTCACTGCGCAACAGTTTTAGTGATTCAGGCTCATCTAACTTGTCTAATTGGGTTAGAATAAGTTCTTCACTGCCTTTAATCAGATCGAATCTTATAAAAGGGTTATTATCAAAATTTTTAGCCACCAATTTATATGTTTCATCTAATTCATTAACAAACTCCTGTAAATAACCATGTGGTTCATTTGTTAAGTTTAAAGAACGACAAATCACTGGGCGTATGGCCTCCCACTCTGTTCCTCCATGAAGATTGGCTCTAGGATCAGAATAACGCCAACTTGGGCTAATAAAGAGATCGCGGCGTTTCAACGCTCCTTGTAATTTATCAAGAACACAGAAAATATACGCAGTTTTATTGAACTGATTTTCTTTATCATGAATATATCGTTTCCATGTTTTACTGACTAAATCCATTGGCGCTTCTTTTTTTGATTTACTTTTTAACCAATCAAGCGCCTGGATAATAGGTTTTCCTGCTTCATTGCTGTCAAAGTGAATAACACGAAGAAGAGAAGGTAAAAAGTTTTTAATTGTTTGTTCTTTATCCTCGAGTTCGCGATAAAAAACATCATCTGGCGGTTGAATTAGCGCATTTACTTCGGTAACAGCGATTATTAATTCTTCATATCCAACGATATTGAAGATTTTACTCCGAACCTCTTGATCAGTAAGATTGTTATCTAAAACAACTTTGCAGGCATCAATCAATGTCGCTGCAGCAGAGTCTAAATCTTTAATTGTTCGTAACCTCGTTTTATGATTAGTACGTTTTGCTTTGGAAAATAGCTCACTTAAGACAATAGATAATATATCAAGAGCATCATCTTGTGCCGTAGCTTCAAAATGATGAGCAAAAGCAACTAAAGTTGCCATCTTTCTTTCATAAGAAAGGCGGCTTATAGCGGTTGTCTTTGCAGTATTAGCAAAGCGAGAAAGAACAGATACTCTACCCTCAGGTAACCGCTTAGGTAATACAATGCTTAGTTCGCGCGCCATTTCAATACGTTTTAGTGCTTTAACCAATGTCTTACTACTTGCTCTTACAGGGCCTTTGCGAAGAATATCAAGTAATGATTGGCGTTGCTTCTCTGCCACCAATAGTAAATTATTAAGTTTTTCTGTCTGGTCGTTAGTTAAATTTTTAATCAATGATCGCCATAAGCGCGTATCCATTCTACTACGAATTTCAGCAATAAATCGTTCTACTGTTGTTATTCCTGGCAATAAAACTTTATTGTTTATAAGCCATAACACGGTTTGCTCAAATAATAATCCTGGCCTATCTGTTCCAGTCCAAAATAAAGCATATAGCCACCGGCCCAACTTAAAACGAATACCTTCTTCATTAAATTCTGTAAACCCATAACGTGTTCTTATTTCAACAGTATGCCGCCATCGTTGTTCACTTTTCTGATAACGCTCAAGAGAATTCTGAATATCGGCTACATTAATTTGGGTGGCAATCCGCTCAATGATTTTATAAGGAATTTCAGTCAAATCACTGTAAAAAGTGCCAACAAATCTAGCCGTAGTTAATTGAAGAGCATAACCTAACCGACTAAATGCTCCTCGTTTATTTCTTATCCATTCCCTATCTTGATCATCGAGAAAAAAATAATTAGCGATAAATTCTGGTGCTAAGTCATTAGGGTACCTGCCATAGTTTTCACGCTGAGCAGGAGAAAGAAAGTCAACAGGCATAACATCTCATTATAAATGCGTGTTGTAAAACTTAGATTTTTTGCAACACATGTCAAAGAACCAAATTGTAAACATACAAATTAAATTGCCAACATCAACAACTAACCTCCATAAATTTAGTATGACTTCTTTAAAAACCCATTAACAAACCTAAAATATCATTGGTCATTCTGACGGTTGGTCAACAAAATCAACTTCGATGTATTTTGTTTTGGAGTATTATTGATCAGCCTGAAACTCTAAAAATAAAGGCATACTTATTCATGTTTAGCCTCCATAATCACTTTAAGATAATCAATGATTTGAATTGTCTTTTCTGATGAAAACGGCTTAGCAAAATACAGATAATCTTCAAGTGACTGTTGATGAGATAAATCGATTGCCTGGTTCGTCATGATGCCGATTAATGAACGAAGCGTCATTTTATTTTGCTCTGGGATTAAGGATTTAAAGTCCATCGTTATCAATTCATGATAAAAACGACTATCGACTAAAATCATATCGTAAAACGCGGAGGCAATTCGCTCTAGTGCTTCTTCTATTGTGGATACTAAATCTATGTGTTGATTTAAACGAGTAAATTGATCGCGAATCACAATGCGCGAGGCCATGGATTCTTCAATAATTAAAAAACGAAATGCTGCTTGCATTGACTAAATGCTCCGTATTTTATTTTCATCATATAAAAAATATAAAGAAATAGGTCTATTTACAGTGTCACTGATGACAATCCAGGAGCGTATTATTTAATACCCCGTCATCCCGAATACTAAAAGTACAATAAATTTGATTACCTCTCCGATACCATACATTACATGAGCATAAGAATGAGGTAATTTCTTGCCTGTTGCTAAATCATCAATTCGTTGACAGAGTATTGGAAATACCCAAAAGACTTGCAGTATTGCAACACTGATGAGAACTCCCAATAATACATTGTCTAACACAGTGTGGACGTGGAAAACATACAACGCAATTATTAGGATAAGAAAAACTAACTGCACCTGTTGAAAGGAGCGAAACACGGTTCGCCCAACTTCTAATCCCACTAATTTGCCAAGAGTAGGGGTTTTAAATTTTACCCAGCTTTCTAAAAAAGAAATACCGAGTATCATCCCTGCCCATAGGAGTGCGGCAATTGACAGCCAATGTATTCTCATCATGTCAACCAATAAAAATATTTAAAATACATCTTATGAAGATGAGGCGGTCTCAGTCAAGAACTGCTAATTTATAAAGTCTTTACTAATCAAAGTATTATAATTTTTAAACGAGATTGAATGCCGTATTCATCGAGCGAATCATCACCTGTAATCCCAAGACAATCAGTTATATTAAAGTTGCATTTAAAATACACCTTTAATATAATATATCTTATATCACCATAAAGGAGCACATCATGCCAGTAACTCATAGGCCTGCCCAAACCATCAGTGATAAAATTGCCTTTGGTCTGGTAAAGTTTTTCCGATTTTTCGCAGATACTTTTTTTCAAAAACGCTATGGAAATCGAGCCATTGTGCTGGAAACGGTAGCAGCTGTTCCTGGTATGGTCGGTGCTGCTTTGCTGCATTTGCGCTGCCTAAGAAAAATTAAAAACGACGAGGGCTGGATTAAAATTTTACTGGATGAAGCAGATAATGAACGGATGCATTTGATTACCTTTATGTACATTGCCAAACCCAACTGGTTTGAGCGCTTTATTATTTTTACGGCACAAGCTATTTTTGTGGTGTTGTATCTGCTGATGTATGTTTGTTCTTCAAAAACAGCACATCGTTTTGTTGGTTATCTTGAAGAAGAAGCCGTGATCAGTTACACCCATTATTTACAGGAGTTGGATGAAGGACGTATTGAGAATGTTCCTGCACCTGATGTTGCCAAACACTATTGGGGGCTTGCTGCTGATGCCAGGTTGCGAGACGTGCTTTTAGTGGTGCGAGACGATGAAGTGGAGCATCGTGATGTAAACCATCAATTAGCAGATAAGTTGGTCAATGGCAAAACGTTGTTAACTCAATTGAAACCAGAATACATCGATAATGCAAACAACACGGAATCACAGGGCCAATAATCAAGAATATAAAGGATGCATCATGTCATCAGAATACAATGAGTTACTGTGCTATAAACGCACCGACATTGACAGCCATGGAAAACTGAAGTTTTTCTTAGAAAAACACAGCACCAAAGAAGGCACATGGGGAAGGCTTTCTCTGCATGAAGGAGCGATTGATTTTGCATTCTTAAATGGCCAGGGACAAGAGTGTTCACGCACGCGCATCGATCACAAGCATCCCGAGCTTCAGATTCCACCAGCGGCATGGCATAAAGTTATTCCTGTCAGTGAATCATTTAAGGCAACACTTAAGTTTTACTGCATGCCTCATCGCTACTTCAATAAAAAATACGGTCTAAGTGCTGTACAAAGCGACTTAGTGTATGTTTATCAGACTTACTTACATCATCTGCAAGAAGCATCTATTCTCGATGTAGGCTGTGGCTCTGGAAGGAATTTATTGTATTTAGCCAACATGGGGCATCACATTACCGGAATAGATAACAATCAAGCATCGCTAGAGACAATTCAGGAAATTGCTCAAAAAGAAGATTTGAGCAAGGTGTCCACTCAACTGCACGATTTAAATCAACCCTTAGCGCTTGGTGTGGAACATTTTGATTTCGTGTTTTCAACCGTCACACTGCAGTTCTTAAATTCGGAACGTATCCCCTCCTTGCTTACAGAGCTCCAAGAAGCAACCAATAAGAATGGGTATCATTTCTTGGTTTTCCCCATTCAATCAGAACTCTACCCATTGCCAGATTTTTTCACGTACCTGCCCCATAAAGAAGAGCTCTATCATCTTTATCAAGATACTGGATGGTCTATACTGGAATATAAAGAATCAGTGGGGCATTTGCATAAACAAGATGCATCTGGAAAGCAGATACCCGGTGTGTTTGGTATGTTACTTGCGCAAAAACCGGGGTAATGCATAGTCTATAACAAGGAATGTCATGAGTTCTACTCATCGAAATACGATTCAGATTTGCCGCGTCTATGCTCCTCCACCGATTAAAGAAGGAGCATGGCTTTTGATTGATAGACTCTGGCCCCGTGGCCTCAAAAAAGAAACATTGGCTTTTGATTTGTGGTTAAAAGACATCACGCCAAGTGTCGCGTTAAGACAATGGTTTCACGGGGATATTGAAAAGCGATGGGGCGAATTTATTGATTGCTATATTGAAGAATTAATCAATAAAAGTACTTTGATAGAGCAAATCCTGGAAATGACAAAAGACGCCTCTGTTACTTTGTTTTATGCCGCAAAAGACCCAAAACATAATCACGCACGTATTTTGCAAGCTGTTTTGCACTCCTGGCCTATTGCTCCCGATAAGGCCTTACTTCTCTAATGGTTTTATGTTTAATAATACAGACAGCTCTGCCTTATTAGTGACTACATCCGCTAAGGTGTAACGCTCCAAAACACTCATAAAAGCGGCTTGCGCTTCATGCAAGACACTCTTTAATTTGCACACTGGAGCAATACAGCAGTTTGCTTTTTCTTTATTAAAACAAGGCACCAAATCAAAATGAGGCTCCAATTGGACGATTAGTTGGCCTAAATTAATGGTTTCAGGTTGAGCGGCCATTAAAATACCGCCATTTTTCCCGCGAATGGTTTTAATCAGTTTAAGTTTGGCTAAATTATGAATGATTTTAACCATATGATGGCTCGATATGCCATACGCTTCAGTGATGTCTTTAATGGTACAAGATTCTTTTCTAAGTACGATGTAAATCAGAGCACGTAATGAATAATCGGTAAATTGGGTGAGTTGCATCATGAATTCCTGATTAGGTTATTGACTGTGATTATTTCTTTTTATAAGATGCATTGCAAATATATCTTTAAAGGAGTCACCATGTCAGAGTCATTGTTTGAACGTTTGGGAGGTCAAAGCGCAGTCAATGCGGCGGTTGATATTTTCTATCGCAAAATGTTAACCGATGAGCGAGTCAGTCATTTTTTTGATGATATTGATATGGAACAACAAATTCTAAAGCAAAAGGGATTTTTAACCATGGCATTTGGTGGGCCCAATCACTACAGTGGAAAAAACATGCGCGAAGGACATGCTCACCTGGTCAAGCGCGGACTAAATGATACACATGTGGATATTGTGATTGAGCATCTGGGTGCAACACTTTCTGAATTAGGAGCAAATGCGGAGGATATTAATCAAGTCGCCGCTATTGCTAACAGCGTTCGTAATGACGTTTTGGGGCGCTCATCATGAGTACGGTTGCATTTAATAATCAATCCTACTCCATAGAGCCTCAAGAAAGCGTGTTGCACTGTTTACTGCGTCATGAGGTTGATTATCCTAATTCGTGTCAGGCAGGCATTTGTCAGTCTTGCTTAATTAAAGTCAAAGATGGGGAGATTAACCCTGCCTGGCAAGAAGGATTACCTGAAACGCTTAAAGCGCAAGGTTATTTTCTAGCTTGTCTTGCAAAGCCTGAAACGCCACTGGAGGTGTTAACTCCTGAAAGCACTGAATGTGAAGTGAACGCACAAATCATCGATATCAACGCATTGAATTACAATGTGATGCAAGTAAAACTTCACGTGGATGATTTAGAGCATTGGATTCCTGGTCAATACCTGAGTCTCATTAATCCAGAAGGCACAATACGCAGTTATTCCATCGCCAACATTCCTGAGCAAGAGGGGTTTATTGAATTACACGTTAAAATTTATCCAGGTGGAAGCATGGGGCAATGGCTAGCGAACAAAGCAACAAAACATGCCGAGGTGAAGCTAAGAGGTCCCTTTGGACGCTGTTTCTACTATAACCCAGAGCAATTGGCTTTTAATATGTTGCTGGCAGGAACTGGAACTGGACTTGCGCCCCTTATTGCCATTATTAAAAGCGCATTAAGCAACAAACATCAAGGAACCATCACCTTAGTTCATGGCGGCCTTGCTGATGAAGATATTTACTACAAAGAAGAGCTGGAAATGCTGTCGCTGTTGTTTCCTTCTTTTGTGTATGACGCGTGCGTACTTCAAAGTCAGGGACGATATCCTGAAGCGTCTATTGAACAACGCGCGTTAATGCATTTAAATCAGCCAAAAGAGACACGAGTTTATGTCTGTGGCCCTAAAGACACTACTGATAAGTTGAAAAAACAGATTTTTCTTGCTGGCGTGCCTTCTCAGGCTATCTTAAGTGATGTATTTTTATAAGCACTAATTTTAAGAAATCGACACGTAATTTCATGGAATGAAACAATGACTCAAAATAAGAAAACCATAACGGAATATGCCCAGGAAACAAACGACCCAGTAGCTCTGGTTTTAAAATGGATTTTATTGTTCACTGCACTGCTTTGCTTTATGGTGCTCATATGGGGTACTTATAAAACCTACCAACTTGCGCCACCCCTACCGCAACAATTTCAAACTCAATCAGGCTATGTGGTGATGACTGAAGATGACATTGTTGCAGGCAAAGCGGGATTTCAACGAGCTGATTTGATGGATTATGGCAGTTTGTATGGTATGGGCTCTTATTTTGGTGAAGATTACACAGCAACCAATTTGCTGCGTTTAGGACGACTTGTTGAAGAAAAAATAGCGCAAGCACGCTATGGTAAATCATTTGCCGCTTTGTCCGAAGAAGAGCAGTATTTAGCTCGAAAAACCATGCAGCGTGAATTACAGAATACGGATTTAAGCGCGCCAATCAGTGTTTTGTCGCAATATGTTGCTGACTCAATCGGACAATTAAAACAAGAAATTGCCTCAACATTATTGAATCATGATGCCAAAAAAGGCTGGACTAAAGCCTATAGTCTCGATGAGCAAAGCGCATTGCGCACAGCAGAGTTCCTGATTTATTCCTCACTGACCACCATTGCTCATCGGCCAGGACAAAACAGCTCCTATACTAACAATTGGCCTTATGAGCCCAGTATGGGGAATAGCCCAACCCCAGCTACGTTTTACTGGACGTGGGTTTCCTTTTGTTTTGTGTTTTTAGGCTTTGGCGCCATTTTATATATTTATCATCGCTATCTAAGTGTGCCAGATAATTCTCCCAGAACACCGCTATTTATGCATTTTAAACCACTGACATCAAGTCAGCGTAAAGTGGGCCAGTATTTCCTGGTCGTCGCAGTGATTTTACTCATTCAAATCGGAGTAGGCGCTATTATGGCGCATTACTATTCTGAGCGCGAGGGGTTTTATGGCATCGCAATTAATGACTATTTACCCTTTAACTTCCTGCGCGATGTGCACATACAAACGCCCATAGTCTGGATTGCGCTGTCCTGGATAAGTGCGGCAGTGTTTATAGCACCCATCATCAGCAAAAAGGAAGCGAAAGGCCAGGGATTTTTAGTCAGCGTTTTATTTTGGGTGACGCTCTTTGTTGTGGGTGGCGCCTTAATTGGTGATTATTTAGGAATTATGGGGTACGTCAATCAGTACTGGTTTTGGATTGGCAATCAGGGACTTTCTTATTTGCAACTGGGTCGTTTATGGCAAATTGGGTTTTGTCTGGGATTGTTTTTGTGGAGTTTTATTGTATTTCGCGGTATGTGGCCCCAATGGAGTGCTGTTAAAAAAGCCACAGTACAATTTTGGACGGGCAGAATTCGTCTGGAACATTTATTTTGGGCCAGCACCGCCAACGTTGCTGTATTGTATTGCTTTGGGATGATTCCGTTAACCGGCATTGAAAAATCATTTACCATTACTGATTTTTGGCGTTGGTGGGTCGTTCATCTTTGGGTTGAACAATCCTTTGAATTTTTTGCAGCGTGCGCAACTGCTTATCTGTTAATGGGCACCGGCTTGGTATCGCGTGCTCTTGCAGAACGAACCATGTATTTTGAAACCATTCTTATTTTCTTAGGTGGAGTAGTTGGTACAGGACATCATTGGTATTGGACTGGTACGCCCGATATTTGGGTGCCGCTTGGTTCCATGTTTTCCTTTATTGAGGTATTGCCCTTAGTGCTTCTTATTATTGATGCAATTGAACATCGGCAGTTGATAAAACGCCAGGGTGATTTTACTTATAATTTAGCCTATCTTTATGTGCTAGGTGCCTCCTTTTGGAATTTTGTTGGCGCGGGAGTCTTTGGTGGGGGAACACTCAATGCACCATTGGTAAATTATTATGAGCATGGTACTTTTTTAACGCTCAATCACGCGCATACGGCTTTATTTGGTGCATTTGGCTTACTGGGCCTTGGACTGATTTATTTTTGTTTGCGTTATGCGGCAGGAAAACGTTTACCTTGGAGTGACCGTTTGGGTACCTGGGCATTTTGGCTCTATAATCTAGGGCTTTTATTGTGGATTGTTCTGAACTTCTTCCCTATAGGATGGGCTCAATTAATGGATGTGTATGAGCATGGCTTTGCTCATGCCAGGAGTCTTGAGTTTTATAATACCACGTTATTATGGCAATGGTTGCGCCTTCCAGGTGATGTAGTTTTTGCTTTAGGCGCACTCATCATGGCTTACGATTTCATCAGCAAATTGGCGCCTTTTTTTCCAAAGCTTGCGAAAATTTATTTAAGTAGAAATCAATACCTGTTGCCTAATGAAATGGGAGGAGATGGCAATTGAAACTCAGAGTAATAGCATGACTGGACGCTGGAGCGAGTGGTTTATTGAAAAAATCGGTGGCTTGTTATCACGACAAGCACCACCTCAAAGAGCCTATTTGTGTGATTTTAATAAACTATGCGACAAAATACGTCCTGTCGATGTGCTTTTGGTGGAAGGAAGAAGCCGAATCAGCCGCATGATTCGACATGTGACTCAAAGCCCTTGGTCTCATGCCGCATTATATATAGGACGTTTGCAAGACATTCAGGAACACTCTTTGCAGAAGCTCATTAAAACACACTATGATGGCCCACCCGATAAACAGCTTTTGGTAGAAAGCGAGCTGGGGCTAGGAACTATTATTTCTCCACTCGATAAATACAAAGATGACCATCTTCGTATTGTAAGGCCAGAATGGTTAGCCCAAGAGGATGTATCTCGAGTTGTGATTTATGCGCTCAACCGTTTGGGTAAAAATTATGATGTGCGACATGTATTCGATTTGGCGCGTTTTTTATTTCCCTGGGGAATTTTCCCTAGAAAATGGCGTTCAACCCTATTTCAGCACAATGCCATGCAACCTACAGAAGATATTTGCTCATCAATGATTGCCGATGCGTTTCAGTCGGTACACTATCCCATTTTGCCTTTTATTCACGAGGGAAATAAACATCACATAGAGCTTGTCAGACGCAATCCTCGTTTATTCACGCCGAGTGATTTTGATTATTCGCCATTTTTTTCTGTGATTAAGTATCCTATATTTCCTCCCAATATTATAAAAGGATATGCGCATTTACCTTGGAATAAAGAACAGATAAGCGATCTTTAACTAAGCACTTACCATTTGGCACTAAATTCTTCTATAACATGAGCGTCAGTAAAATTAAGATAAATAGCCGTCGTTTCCAAACGGTCATGCCCCAATGCTTTTTGTACTGAGGCCAATGAAATTCCTTTTTGCAGCGCTAAAGTTGCAAAGGTATGCCGTAGAATGTGTGGCGTCACTTGTTTAGTGATTTTTGCCTTATTGGCAATTTCTTTTACTATCTTTTGGACTTGCCTTGCTCCAATAGGGAAGCGCTCATTAATCGCATAGTAATGCTCAAGTAACGCCCGTACACGGTTAGACATAGGAACAACTCGTTTTTTTGATTTTTTACCATAAGGGCCCCCTTTTCCTGAAATACGCAGTGATTTTTGTTGCCACAAAATATCTTGTGAAGTAAGTGAACATAACTCTGATACTCGCAGACCAGTATCAATTAAAATCCAAATAATCAGCTTTTCAAGCATTGACTCACATGCCTGACACAGTTGATCTGCTTCCTCAGCTCGAAGTGGTTCTCTTACAAATTGGTAAGGCATGACTCCTCCAAATGCGGACAGTTCGCTTTCCTTCTAGTTTAGCGAATAAAATTCGCTAAATGTTAGTCTTTTATAAATTAATGGTCTACCCTGATAATACAGGTTTTTAAAGGCGTTTCTGAGAAATTATTACGCAATCATAAAATCGGCAAAAGGGATTAAGTTCGTCTTTTTAGGTGGAATGCGAATTATGCGTGAGTTGGGGGCACTAACGCAATTAAGTAAGGACGAAGAGGAAAGCAAATCTCATCAATGAATTGGTGCTAATTTAGGGGGTAGGTCAGAAAAAGCAACTGCTCGAGCAAGGTTCTTAGATGTCTGATGAAGTAAAAATGGAAAACTAAGATCACTAAGAGATCCTAATAATCCTTAAGTCGGTTGACCGTTCCATTACTCCCCAAGACCCAAACCCAGATGAAAGTGCCAAAAAATGTTTAGAACATTTTCAAAAGCGTGCGCAACAATATAGTGAAGAAAACCCAAGCGAAACATTAACCACTTCTATAGTTTTTGCTTATTGTCCAGTGCAAAAATTAAGTGAGCGTATTCAAGAGAGAAATCGTAAAGCGGACATCGATAATCCTATGGATAAACGGGTAGGATTATTTCCATTTCATCAGTTAGCAACGTTAGTTACGGCAGATAAATTATTTGATGATTCTTCTGAACATGTCCTCTCAAGAAATGAATTGTTTTATATGGTCAATAAACATGCCAATACAGACAAAAATGGTGACTCCTTATTTTTAGAAAGCCCTGTTGATCCTGACGCGCTACAACAAAGTTACAACGAAGAAGTTCAAATAGTAATCACCTCAGATCGTGTGGTCAAACTGCAGATTAACGATGATTCGCTGGAATTATCCTCCGATGATTTACCACGCATAGGCTCTAAAAAAACTATTGAGGAGTATAGTAATCTAGCAAATAAGTTTGGTTTTTTTGAAAATCGAGAACGTGCTTCGCTTAATATTTCAGCAGGCATAGACTTTGATGCAGTTATTAATACTGCAAAAGGAAATCCTGCAACACTGGCTAACGAATTTTTAGAGAAATTGGAAAAAAGTAAAATATCATCTGAACGTGTTTCAACACTATAACGGATCTTGGTTAGGAACAAAAAAAATGCTCAACACACTATATTTTAGAAATAAATATATTTACTCGCCTCTGCTACAATTTATAGGATGTCCATTTTTATTTTCCAGCATTTGATTTAATGCACCATCGTCACGCCATCCATAAGCAACCTTAATAAAAAGTTCCCACTAATGCATACTTTTTTCCATTCAGGCCAGATTTAAATTCTGATAGTTGCTTATATCTTTTATCTGAAAGAATACCACCCAAATCAAAAAAAATTTCTCCCCGTAGCTTTGCTTCATTGATTGCGTACCATAATAGAAAATTATGTGCGTTAAATTTTCTACCTATCTCACCATTCCATCCCAACAAATAGCTACATGATTTACCATGAGTTACAATGATAATCCCTGAAATAGGGATGTCTTTATATTTTGCGATTAAAATATGAATGGTACCACTGCCAATCATTTGTTCATACAGAGCATCTATTAATTCTCTGGCAACCCCAATAATTTTTTTTTGTATTTTAAATTTTTCATACTGATCGAGCAGCCAATCTAAATCAGTACGCTGAGTTGTTTTTTTTAACTCCAAATGTTTCATTGATCTTTTTAATGAATTTCTCCAATTGGCTTTCATATTTTGAAGTATTTTTTCTTCATTCTGTAATAGATCAACTTTGCTCGATTCCCAGCGTGATTTAATGGCGAGTCGAAAACCCATAGAGCAAAGTGAATCATAATATACTGTTTGAAATGGTAATTCTGGTTTAATCAACAACAACTGAGCTTTCCAAAAATTCCATCTAGCACGTATTTTTATTAAAATTGGAATTGCATGATTAACTTGATAGCTATCATCTAAAAATAATGGGCCTCGCTCAAGCCTAATATACCTTAAGAAAAAATATCTTTTTTTGAAGATTTGGAAAAAACCTATAATTGTTTTATTGTAGTAAATTAAATATCGTTCAATTCCCCAACCTATCTTGCTCAAAGCCTCGGCATAATCCCAGGATTGCTCCAAATTTGCGTTTTCAATGGATAACATTAATTTATCCCACTCCTCCTTCGATAAATTATTTTTTTTAAACTGGTAAATAGGGGCATGAGAATTAGAAAAAAATTTCTTGTAACCATTTAAAAATGAATATAAATTCTTATTGCGCTGACTGGCTGACTGGCTGACTGGCTGAGATTTAGTCGCTTTATAAGCTATGTCAATAATAAAGTGGACTATTCTATCAAGAATCATAAAATTTCCTTGTCCTTCCGCTATACCAAAAATATTACAAACCATTATAATTTAGATTTCTCTTTTCAAAAGAGCCTGCAATACTATAATGAAGCCCTCTAAAACATCCTGACGCTTATGTTCTATTATATTATCACTATACCTTTTTTATTAGTTATCTTAAAACTTCTATTAACTAACATACTTGTTCCCCATTTCAAGAAAAGAGAGTTAAAAAAACAGTTAATTCAGAGGTCAGATTGGTCAAGTATAGAAAAAAAGACTGGCATTTTGGAGGCTCTTTACAAAAAAGCGCATACAAAATCCTATTCGATAAGGTATCGATTATTGCATTTGATTCAAGATAAGGAGTTTATTTATGGAGAAATCAATTTTTTGTCGTTTTATACCATTCTTGAACGAGCCACCCCGTCCAATCAGGATATTTTTTATGACTTAGGTTCGGGCTCGGGAAAAGCAGTATTGAGCGCTATATTATTTTTTAATGTTAAAAAATCTATTGGTATTGAGTTGTTACCTCCTCTATATGAGCAATCAAATACACTGCTTAAAAAGGTAACTCAACGATTTCAACAACATGACGATGAGAAAGAATACCTACCTCAAACAGAGCGCATTCAATTTATCAACGACAGTTTTTTACATTACAATTTTGGAGATGCTAATATTATTTACGTGGCAGCCACTTGCCTTACTGATGCTACCTGGAATGAATTAATTTCAAAGATGGCTCGTCTAAAACCAGGAAGCCGAATTATTGTGACCACTCGAATGATACACCACGAACAATTTGAATCCATTTATCAGGGCATAGAATTAATGAGTTGGGGACTATGTCCAGTGAGAATATATAAAATCAAACCCTAAATCGTTTGACTGAATATAACCCATAGGAAGTATAACTGAGAATGAGTACTCCATAAACTAAGCCCATTCCCGGTAGTGAGAAATTACCGCATCGCATAAAAAAGAATAGAACCAAGGTAGGCGTTGCAGCTATAGCTAATAGACGGCATGAGGCTTTAAATTGAAGTTTAAAGCTGAAAAAAATATCAGAGTACAACTGCACCAGTGCGGACAATAGGAGTAACATAACCCCAAAAACTCCAAAATAAAATAAAGTTACGCAGGGAAAGACAAGGATTTGCATCAACGTATTTAATCTGGAAATCCCAGTGGACTGAATCCACTCTGCGCCAGAAAGCAGTCCATTAACCCCTTTGTCAAAAGTACGTGTATAAATTGGGTTGCCAATGTTGTCTTTAGCCAAACCTAAGAATTGTTTATAACTGGGCGGTCTTAAAATCATTTTGTTTTTGGTAATTAAAACCGTGAGTTGAGGGTATGACTGATTCATTTCAGACACCGTTCCTGTCGTGTCTATTATTGAGACCACTTCTCCCCTGTTGTTTTTTATTAAATAGGGCATGGGTTGATTGTAAGTGATTTCACCATTTTGTATGGTCAGTAGAGGAAGCGCTTGGATGGGGAATAGAATTTCCCCCTTAAAAAAATGATTAAATGCTATGATTACTCGTCCAGATAAAGGAATAGCTCCCAAAATAATAAGAAATAAAAGGTATCCTATCCCCAATCCGTGCCAACGCTTCACCACATCAGCATATAAAACAGAAGAATAGAACGAAGCGTAAAGAGCTTTACTATATTGTGATAGAGTAGAAAACCAACGACGTAATCGATCGTACATCAGTACCTCTTGGGAGATATTATCATTAGCTGGGTTTTCCTGCATAACCAACTCAAGATGAGATATTTATTTTCTAATTGGAGTATCAACTTTTTTCTCCAACAGGAACATTTCGAGATCGTAAGTACAGATACAGCGTAGTTTTAGAAATATCCAACTGTTCAGCAATTTTTTTAACAGGGATGGTTCCATTTTTATAAAGAGCTTCAGCAATAGCTGCTTTTTCCATTGCTGATTTTGACATGCCTTTGGGTCTTCCACCTTTTCTTCCTCGAGCTCGAGCTGATTTCAACCCTGCTTGTGTCCGCTCACGGATTAATTCACGTTCAAACTCTGCTAATGATGCAAAAATCCCAAAAACTAATCTACCCTGTGCAGTAGTGGTATCAATAGGGTCATTGAGACTAATCAATCCAACTTTTTTCTCGATTAATTTTGTTGTTAGGTGAATTAAATGGGCAAGATTTCTACCAAGCCTATCTAATTTCCAAATAACTAAAGTATCACCTTCACGAAGGTTTCGCACAATTTCATCAAGAACAGGTCTCGCTGTTTTTGCTCCACTAGCAATTTCCTCATGAATTTGATCACAGCCTGCTTTTTTTAATGCATCAACTTGCATGGACAAAGATTGCTCTTTGGTTGAGACGCGCGCATATCCTATTTTCATACAGTTTAGTCCATTTTACTAACTAAAAAACGATATATTGAACCAAGATTTACTGAACCGCTTTATCTTACCAAAAATAGGCGTACAATGCGATTTTTTTTGATTGAGAAATCAGTCCAGCCAAACCTACGTATTTCTGAACCCCAATATGACCCTAAAAAATCGGCTGCAGTTACTTTCCGAAGCAGAAATTGAAGAACTTTACGCTCGTCCTGATTTTAACGAAGCGGAACGAGAACTTTATTTTACAATGAATCAACAAGAGATGGACGCACTGCGTCAATATTCAGCCACAAAAACACGAGTCGCGTTTATCCTGCAACTGGGTTACTTTAAAGCCAGTCAGCAAATTTTCGCATTTACATTTGATGAAGTTCGTGATGACGTGGATTATATCCTCTCTAAATATTACAAAACCGAGAAATCTGACTTTAAAATAACCAGACAAACCCTGAGCCAACAAAAGAGCGTTATTCTAAATTTATTTGGGTATCAGGACTGGTCATCAGTACAAGTGCCCTTGGTTGAAGCGCACCTTTGTGAACTATTACGCTATTACCCCAAAGGGCATGATACGTTTCGGCAGTTGATGGTTTATTTGGAAAATAAAAAAATACTGCTGCCAACTTATCGCACTATGCAAGATCTATTTACACGAGCGTTTTCCACGGAAAAAGAACGACTTGAAAAATTAATACTCTTAATACCGCAAAAGCAACAAGAAAAATTATCTGATTTGATCAAGCGAGAGGATGGGATCACAAAACTGAACGTTATTCGTGCCGATCAGAAGAATTTCAAATATACGCCCATTAAGGAAGAAGCAGCCAAAGCAGTAGAAATCGCGGAGTTATATAAATTTGCAAAAGAATTTATACCGACGCTGCAATTGTCAAAAAATGCCATTCGTTATTATGCGGATTTGGCAGAACAGTATGCTGCATCCAGATTGCGTCGGTTAAATCAACCGCAGCAATGGTTGCAAGCCCTATGTTTTGTTTACCACCGTTATCAACAAATCATGGATAATTTAATCACAAGTTTTATGTTTCACATCAGAGCCATATTAGCCGATGCTAAAAAATATGCGGATAAAGCACTGGCTGAATACAATTCGGGCTTGGTCGTTGATATACCAAAATTAGCAAAATTTATAAAATGGTTCCCAAATCGCAAGTATGGTCTTAATCATGAAGAGCTAAATCGTGAGGCTTATAAAATTCTTCCGGAAAAACAATTTCCTATTATTGCCGAGTACTTAGGCGGTCGTGTTTTTGATAAAAAAGCAGCCATGAGGGATTATTATTTGGAGATATCCCGACAATTTTCCCTTTATCTACGGCCGGTGTTGATACATGTTCCCTTCACATATTTTAGGGAGAATAGTGACATCATGGATTTTATCAAAATCTTGAAAAATCACTATGGTGTCCGTAAGAAAGGCCCTTCGTCGTTTAAATTACCCAAAGAAATAGAAGACAGAATTTCAAAAACAGCACTACCTTATTTAAAAATAGATGCAGATGATGAGCAGGTTGATCCACATTTGTTTGAATTTTTTGTGTATCAAAAGATGTATCGTCGTTTGGATAAGGGATTGCTCTGTTGTAATGACAGCGTGACATACTGTGATATTGATCATGATTTGGTGAGCGAGGACGTGGTTGATAATGTAGAAAAAATTGCTGATGAATTTGGTTACAAGAAGATACCAATCTATTGTGACAAACGATTAGATGACGTCCTGCAAGAGCTAGATCGCGCATGGACAAGGACAATCGGCAGGATTACTCGCGGTGAAAATTTGGCATTCAAAATTAAAGAAACCAAATCAGGCGAACAAGATTGGAGCTTAAGTTACGATAGCCATGAAAAACTTGATGATAATTTTTTCAGAACCGTACCACAGGTAGAAATTCCAGATATCATGATGCATATGGGGGATCTCACCGATATGTGGGGTGCATTCACTCACATGAAAACACGACGCAATCATAAGACAAAACCCGCTAAAACCGCCGTTAATGCCTGCGTTTTAGCAAATGCATTCGGTATAAGTACTGAGAAAATGGCTGATATGTCCGATATGAGCTTCAATCTTTTACGCTCAACCCAAGAGGATTACATTCGCATTGATACAATGTGCGCTGCGAATGACAGGGCAGGCAACCTTGTGCATGCATTGCCTATTTTCAAATTATGGGACTTGATAGACAACAAAACCCTTGGAGATGCTGATGGACAAAAGCTACCGACTAGTGAAAGCACAATTCAATCTCGGTATTCAACAAAATATCTTGGAAAAGCACCTGGCATTTCTGTATACACATTGATAGCAAATTTTATTGCGGTTAATGCCAAAAATATCGGGTTAAATGAGTATGAGGGGCATTCCCTTTATGATGTGATTAATGGCAATAAAACAGATATCCAAATTGATATGGTGACTGGTGATAATCACTCCCTCAATCAACTCAATTTTGTTATATTGGATTCCATTGATGTTGATTATGTGCCAAGCATAAAGGATATAAAGGAGGCTTGCAGTGACTTGTTTTCTATTAACCCGATTGATAATTACACTGGGATTATTCGTCCAAGGGGCGTTATTAATGTCCCGCTTATTCGAACACATAAACGAGGCATCTTACGGGTTCTGCTGTCTTTACTTATGCAAGAAAACACTCAAAGCACCATCGTTAAGAAAATAAACTCTTCTGCTCGCTATACAGGTCTCAAAAAAGCTTTGTTTGAGTATAACAAGCTCTTAAAGAGCATACACGTGCTTAACTTGATTGATAATATGACTCTTAGAAAAGCCATCAGAACAGCAAGAAATCGCACGGAAGCATATCATCAGTTGCAGGGACTCATTCGAAAAATATATAAAGGGGTTTTCAAAGGGAAGAAAATAGTCAACAATCGCGTCAGTGCTCATGCAGTGAGGCTTGTTGCAAATAATATCATTGCGCATAACAGCGTTATTTTGAATATGATATATGAACAAATGCTTGCCGAAGGTGTTAGCCAAGATATTATCGATAAGTTTGCTCGGATCTCACCTATTGCTTGGGCGCACATTGCTTTTACTGGTAAGTATAATTTTAAAAAGAGCAATGGTGAAATTGACATAAATGCCATGGCTAGTGCGATTGAGAAGCATCTAAAAAAACACTTTTGGAAGGCGGCCTAATTCAGAATTAACACTTTTGGTGGTTATTCCACACGACCCCAATAAGTCCCATCAACAGAAGCACTTTCACCATTGCCCCAAATATAAGGTAGCTCAAACTGTTTGTATGCCTTGATAATGACTTCACTAATTTTATTGAGACGAAGCTCAGTAATGTGGTGATTGAATAACCAAGCAATTTGTTTACGTGAATACTTTTTCAAGCATCGCTCAGCTTGAACTGGGCCTACATTACAACCATATGCGAAACTGGTAGCAATAAACCGCAAATCATAGTCATCAATTTTGGGTTCGTACCCTGATAAGGGCTTTAAATGGCGACTGATACCAAGCCAATTTTCTACGTCAGTAAGTACAGAGACGATATCTGTTAACGGCATTTTGGATGCTACTAAATTTGAAAATTTTTCTTGTTCTTGACTCACTTTCTTACTGATAGCTCGCTTTAATACTGGCTCACCATTGATAATGTTCAAATATTCATTATCGACAAAATTGCGATTCACCTTTTCAGCCGCTTGTTGATGTTCTACCTGTAGTTCTTTTACAAATAGCCAGGGATCGTCAGACTTACCTATCAGCTCAGTATAAGGCTTTAGGTTTTGGTAAAATTCATCCCATGGAATAAATTGTTTATTGGGATCATCGTTCTCATAGCTGTTAAGAGCAAAAGCATCGGCACAGTTAATTTCATCCATGGCAAATCTAAAAACAGCTAGCTCTAATTTCTGTTTATTAACGGTTCGAATTTGATTAGTGCAACGCTTGGTCTTGCCCTCGGTAATGAACTGAAACCACTGGTCATCAAGCCATTCCAAATTGTTAAACTCTTCTGGATTGATTTCAACATATTCTCCATGGCTTCGTTGGTGTGCCAATATGAATTCGACTAACTTTTCTACTAGCACATCTTTAGAAGCTGACTTGATCTCAATCTGCTTGAGTAAGCGAAACATAGTATGTCTTTTTACTTGATAATACTTCAGCATTATAGGTAAATCGTTATCGTCAGCATAAGCCAGATATTGTTCGCAGGCTTCAATTGAAGCATCGATATCATTTGGTAAGCTTTGCTCAATTAGCACTAGTTTTTCTTCAGGTGTTTGGGCAGTTTGTTTGCTTGCGACGAGAACTTGTTTAAGGCTACCAATGAGTTGATCTGTTATTTTTTGGTTGGAGTTTCTGATTTCCTGCAGCGCTTCCGCTGCATCATTTTTTATTTTACGCAGCCAGCGTGCCAGCACAGTAACAATGCTATCAAGCGATTTTGCGTACTGATGGTATAACAACATAGCTGATAAAGCATATCTTTTGGCTTCTTTAATACGGCGCATATCAGCAATATCTAAAGCCATTGCTTCAGCAACATATTGATCTAAACGGTGTTCAGGAATATCAGAAAGATCAATTGGGGTTTCATCTCGCCACTTACGTAACTGATCCAGATAATCAGTAAATTCTCGAATGTTTGCGACAGATGGTTTTTTCATTTCTTGTTTAAGATATTCCCAGCCACTGCTGAACTCATGGACTGGCGAAGTGGATAGCAATAACTGGTCAAAAAATTGCTTAGTCTCATCGGTAAGTTGGTCGCTGACTTTTTGATACAGTACCGAGCTAACTATTGTTCGAGCAGCACGTGCCAATCTGAGCAATGTTGAAAATGCCGGAATTTCAAAATTATTTTTGATAAGCTCTTCGAGCATATCATTGATAATGTCAGCTAAATTTTCTTTAATAGCCGCAGATTTTAAGCCAGCAGACTTCATTATTGACTTGCGTTGCTGCTTGCACTCATTAATAGACAGAAATTTGCGTATAACTGTTTTGTGACGCTTGCGTTGTTTTAGCTGCATGTAATTTTGTAGCTTTGCTTTATCTACTTTGATCTCAATGCAGTTTGCAATATATTCGATAATTGGTTTAGGTATTGTGTTGATTGAAATGTGATACCCTAAACATTGATAACATTTTAGCGAAAGCATAAAACCAAGCCGGCTATGAGGTGATTTCTCACTGGTGCTTTTATTGAGTAGTTCAAGCTCTGCTTTTGATGGCAAAAAATTCTGTTTGAGTTCTTGGTCGTCAGGATTTGGTTTCAATCTAGGATAAGCGGTGTCGTGAATTGCAGTCATTGTGAATTTAAGGTATCTTTTGTGGCGGCCGAAAACAGTAGTTTATGGCCATGTAAAAATCAAGACTTTTGATCCTTATATTTAAAGGGTTACCGACGGACAAATTTAAAGGGGTTTTTGGCCAGGTATGAAAGCAGGAATTTATGCCCGAGTTTCAACGTATGACCAACAGACGTTAGATCTACAAATTGAAGCAATGAAAAAATATGCTCAGGCACGTGATTGGCATATTGAAAGTGAAATTACAGAAATTGGATCAGGAGCAAAAGATAACAGACCTCTGCGTGACAAACTTATTAATCAAGCTAAGCGCAGACAAGTTGATGTTATTATTGTTTGGAAATTAGATCGATGGGGTCGTTCTGTAAATGATCTATTTCGTACCCTTAACGAACTCAATGGATTAGGTGTTGGATTTATCTCTTTGACAGAGGCATTAGATCTTACTACTGCTACCGGAAGAGCAATGGCCGGACTGCTTGCAATCTTTGCAGAATTTGAAAGAGAAATTTTACGTGAGCGAGTCAAAGCAGGTATTGCCCATGCAAGACAAAAAGGGAAAAACCACGGTCGACCTACAACAATAAAACAGCATGAATCTGAAATAAATCATTTATTTGAGTCTGGATTGAGCAAGTCTGAAATTGCTAAAAGACTTGGTATTGGTAGAACATCGGTAAGACGAATTTTATCCGCACAAGTACAGGAATTATAATGTTAATTATTTTTGGCGGACTGCCAGGAACTGGTAAAACAACAATTTCAAAAGAAGTAGCCAAGCGCTTAAAGGCCGTTTACTTAAGAGTGGATACTATTGAACACACTTTAAAAAATTTAGAGGGTTACCCTGATTCATTAGTAATAGGTTCTGAGGGTTATTTAATAAGCTATGCTATTGCGAAAGAAAATTTAGCCTTGGGCTTAGATGTTATTGCTGATTCAGTTAATCCAATTGCCATTACGCGCCATGATTGGCGCCAAGTTGCGAAAGAAGCAAATACCATTTTTGTTGAAATTGAATTAATTTGTTCAGATAAAAAGGAACATCAAGACAGGGTAGAACGGAGAGTAGCAGATATAGATGGTCATAAGTTACCTACATGGAACGATGTTCTAAATAGAGATTATGAGCCTTGGGAGTCAATATCTATGTTGGCCTAGCGCTCCGGAACTTGCGCCCTGATGCAAAAATTTAAAATATCAGATCGGGAAGTCTCCTATAACATCATTATATTTATCTTGTGCATCAGCCAAACTTAATTTTGAATAAATTTCCAGCGAGTCTCTTTTCGCATGTCCAGAGTAAGGTTGAATAAAAGCATCATCAATATTTTTCTTCTTAAGCCAAGTAAACAAAAAATGTCTTAATTTATGAGGTGAGATAGAGCGCTCAATCCCGGCGAGCTTAGTATATCTCATCAGAATTTTTCTAATTCCTCGATCCGTGTAGTGACGACGAAATCCTGACTCAAATAGAAAAAGTCTATTTTCATTTTTATATTGTTTTATATGAAGTGCTAAAGTTTCTTTGAATGCTGGTGAAAAAGGTACAACCCTATCTTTTTTTCCTTTGCCCTGATTGATTTTTATTTGGCAATTCGTTAAATCAACATCGATTAAGTGTATGTTGATTAATTCACTAACCCTTATTCCTGTATAAATCAAAACTTTAACGATGAGCATAGGAACAATATCGTGAGATTCCCAAACTGTTTTATAAAAAAGTCTAATTTCTTCTTCAGTGGGCACATAAGGTAAACGCTTAGGTGTTGTGGTGACTTCGATATTAAGATTTTCTCTTACAAACCGAAATACATCTCGAAGATAATCATAATTAGGGTTCTGTGCCTTAAGCAAATTTGAAACTTTTTGTGCCATTTTCTTAGCTGATATTCGTTCCATTATGCAGCCACCTTATAATGAAGATGGGGTAAGCGCGTTGATAAATCTAACGGGAATAAACCATATGGGTTTACGTGCTCATAAATAAGAGGTGTTAATGCTCTTTTATCTTCCTTTGTTAATTTATTTTTTAGTCCATGTTCTTCTATTATTTGCTGGATCATTAAGGTATTGATATATACCATTGAGAGTTGTACAAGATGTAAAGACAACACTGATAATGTCTGCGCTTTCTCATGGTTAGAAGAAATTTCCCCTGAACGACCATAAAAAATGAATTTGCTGACGCCATTCCAAAGCTCAACTACATTCAATCCTTCTTGAATTTCTTGTCTGATAGATTCATGCATTAAATATGCACAAATGAAGATGGTTTTTAATACTTTACCCAATTGTGATAATGCTAAATAGGTTGGATGTTTCAAATTATTTTGATTAAAGCGTCTGAGAATAGATTCTGGATCGGTATGACCGGCTTTCATTGCAGCAGTATATTTTACAATTTGGCTATATTGTTCTTTAATTAATTGCCAATTAATAGTGTCCGTCAGTACTGCCTGTAGATTTGTATACTTTTGATAATCTCCAAGTTCACATTGTGCCAATTTTTGTTTATTCAAATTGGCAAGCCGTGGCATGAGTGAAAAACCAAGAAGATGTGCAAATGCAAAGCCAACCTCGCTTTGACCGTGTGTATCAACATAGTTTTTTTGCACCGACATTTCAGTACAGTGCCTTAAGACACCTTCTATCATGGCAGAAACTTCTGAGCTTGATACACTTTTTAATTGTGAATGGATGCAACAGGCATTTTTTTCTACATGCCAGTATATCATTACGCCTCTTCCTCCATAGCGATTATGATATTCTGAAATTAAATTTTGGAAATAAGCTGAAAATTGTGTTGAATCACTAGCAACTGCTATTGGCATGCCACCCCATATTTCTTCTAATCTAATCTTAAATAATGAATTTGCCACTTTACTTAGCGCATTTTTTAAATTGTCAGTCGATAGAAAATAATTTTTGATGTGCCGAAGCTGATGCTCATTAACATGGGCATTCCCAGCGCACATGTGTTTTAGCCCAACATTTGTTCCCAAACCAAAGATTGTCAGTAAAATCCTTTCTGAAATTTCATGAGGTTTTAAATAGATCTTTTGGCCATAAGAAATAAAGTCTTGAGTGAATTGATTTTCTAAATCAACTTCTTTAATCATATCAATGAGATTGGTTCCTTCCCATTTTTCCTGCAAATGTTTTTTGATAACTCCAATATTGTTTGATTCTGCCTGAGCTGTAAGTGGAGTTACAATAATACGACCGCCATGTTGAGAGCTAATCTTAACTTTTGTATTTTGAGGGAGACTGTCATTTAAAGCAGTTAATGCGCTGACATGGCGCTGTTTTAATTGTTCAATAAATAGATCACCATCAAGGGGCAAAGAAAGTTCATCAAAATACACTTCTTTATTTTCTTCAAAGTTACTCGGTAAATCTTCATCTGGGTTTCTATGTTTAAATGACGCTTCAATCCATATTTCACGACACCTAATCTTGTCCGCAAGTTTTTTTAAAATATAGACTTCATAACAAATTCGCTTAATTTTACCACTAACTGGATCCACAATGCGTTTTTTCCATTTATCCGGCAAACAATCAATAGGTACATCTTCATCGTCTGGAAAATAAATTTTGTTGCTGTCAAAATATTTTTTTATCAGAGCCAGTGCTTCGAGTATTGGTTGATACTCTAAGTTATTAGAACGAAAAACCACATTTTCTAAAAGCGGTTGAATCATTCGTCGGTAATGACTAGCATAAGAACTTCGAATTTGCTGATGTAGAAGACTTTGGTATTTTGGTCCTTTTCTCTTATATTCATCAATGATGTTTTTTAACTTGTCCTGACCAATAATAGGAAAAATTTTGTCTCTGATTGTGCCATCTGGTTGCTCTAAGCATATTTCGGCTATATTAAATAGAATGGTATCTTTACCGTAGACTTTTTTCACATCATTAATAAGCTTTTTCACTACACGTTTTTCTGATTTATGAATCACATTACGAATAATGCGATTGAACATATCGATTGTTTTATCGATTATCTCTTCTTTTCTTGTATGGCAATACATAAATGAATGAGCGCATCGCTTATTATCGGCCATTTGTTTTAAATCACTAGGATTTAAACGGGTAAAGGCTTCTGAATAATGTACGATTCTTTTTCTTGGAATGGCTTGAATAATGGCTACATCAAAATTAAATCGATTTAAAATGGAGAGCTGCTCCATTAATCTCAATATTGAATCGAGTGATGGATTGTTAATTTCTTTATTTATCCAACCTAAATATGACAAGCCTTCCTTGTACGGCAATAGTAACCCATTTAACTGAGCCTCATCTTCTGTAGACAAGCTACTCTGAAGGTTTTCAAATAGAATGTTCTCAAATGCATTGGTGGCATCAAGAATGATTCGTCTCATTGTTTTTTCTTTAAATAATTCAATACCCCTTTCTTTCAAGTACTGTATAGCTTGATTTTTGATTTCTTCGTCAGCTAAGTGATGAGTGGGCAGTAGTATATCCTTTATCCAGATTTCAAGTTCTTTATAATGTGCTTTTTTAGAGAATGAGGTTTTAAAATATTGCCTAATTAGTGAAATGTAATTGCCGTATGTTCTTGATGATATGTCACTAATAACAGGTGGAATATTAAGTTGACCTGCAACCTGATTGATAAGAAAAACGGGTAGCTTTGTTAGATCGTTGATGAATTGATGACTTTTTTGGTAATACTTAAAAAGTAAAGCAAATGCCAGTTGTTTGCTCGAATGTCTTGTTCTTATGAAGCCAATTTCTTCTTGGGTTAGATCAAATTCATTTATTGCTAAATTGATGACACTCATTTTATCAGTTCCTAGAATAGCCAGAGTCGGAACTCAATGGGCTATTTTTAATTAAAATTTAAGTTGTAATGTACTCAAATCGAATGATAATATCAACCACATAATTTAAATAGGAACTTAAAAATAAAATTGCCTTATGTCGTTTTTGACATATATCACAATAGGATATATAATCAGATTATGAATTGGAAAGTACGAATACCAACAAAAGTTGGCAAAAAAATAAAAAAGCTTCCCATATCAGTACAATCATCTGTTTTGCTTTTAATGAGAGATCTTGAGCAGAATGGTCCAGCTACCGGTGGAGGATGGAAGAATTATGGCAAGTTTAAAGGTGTTGTTGGAGATAAACGCCATTGTCATTTAAGCAAAGGTCGTCCTACATATGTTTGTTGCTGGGAAATTATTGATAAAGAAATTAAGTTAATGGAGGTCTACTATGTCGGCACTCACGAAAAAGCACCATACTAAACAAATAGCTCAAGTTTCTTGGCATGGGAACCTTTATGCTGTTCCTTTAGATGTCATGGAGCAGTATAAAGTTAGTAACGAAGAAGACTACATGTCTATTGAGGATGTTTTTTCTGATTTAACTGAAGAATATGGGGAGCCTGGTGTTTTACTGAGAGGGTTGCGATTCAGAGAAGGATTAAGCCAGAATGAATTCGCAAAAAAAATGAATATGAGTCAAGCGAATCTTTCTGCTATTGAAAATGGAAGAAGATCTATCGGTAAAATACTCGCAAAACGTATTTCTGAAGTTTTTGACGTTGATTATCGGATGTTTTTATAAATGGCTGCGATTCTGGAGCTCTTGGCTATCTAAGGCAACATGCGGACTTCTTATTGAATAGAAGTGCTATAATTACCCACATGAATTTATATTATTGAGTTGAGTCATGACAGGTGCTGCAATAGAAATCTTAATATATAAGCCAGATCCAGATCATCCACTGCCTGAAAATCAAAGAGGAGTGGTTATTAACCCTCGCCTAAAACAACGGTTCGAGCAATTTATTCCAATTGGCATCTATTTAGTAGACTCTGATTTAAAGTATTATTTTTTCGATCAGTGTGATAAATCCCCAAAAATCTATAGTAGTTTGAATGAACTCAAACGAGACTTACCTGTAGAACTAGACAATATATTTGAGAACAATCCAAAATTATTTATTATGGGGCATGCTGGTGGTGGCGAATATGGTATGGGTAATTGCCATGGTCCAAGTGAGCAGTTATATGGTGATAATTTTGATAAATTATTAAACGAATATAAAGCGGTATTGCCTGACAATCATGGTGATGTTTTTGTGACGCTGGAGGGTTGCAATACAGATAGTCAGCTTGGTGCAGCAGCAAATGGTCAGGAAAAAACATTTTTAGAAAGAGTATCAGTGAAACATCCAGAAATCACGTTTGGTGGAACTGGACCATGGAATGCTGAAGATGCACAGACCGGTTTCCGATCCCTTTCGCCAGCATCCCCTATCACATCGATGTCGGGAAATGTTTGGAAGGCTGGAAACAGCGTTATTTTTCATCATGGTAAATGTCAGCTTGCCGTTCGAAAATCTTTATTTGCAACAACGCAAACAGCTAAAGAATTAAAAATTAACACCATAGAGTATGCCTGTGCATTTCTAGGAAAAGATGTCAGCGATGAACTAATAGCAAAGATAGCTTTAAATCGAAATATTCTAACTATTCAAGAGTTAACTAAAATTGAAGGTTTTCCAAAATTACGATTTGAAGGAGAAGATGTTACAAAGTTCGTTGAAAAGGAAAGCCAAATATCAGCTAAAGAGCAAAAAAATTATTTAAAACGTGTTCATCACATCTTAGGTCGGGCGAACCCTATAGAACAGCTGACAGATAGAGATATACTAGAACTTCTCTTAGGTTTAAAAGAACCTTCTGTATTTAAAGATCATGAAGGATTGCTAGAGTCAATTCTAGCTAATAAAGCTTTGTTAAACCTGGCAATAGTAAGTTGTGGAAAAGTTCTTATTGGTGGACCAAGTAATGATAGTGTCATTGATTTATTATTAAAACATGGCGCTGATATTAATCATGCTGATAAAGAAGGTATGACGGCCTTGCACTATGTAGTACAGAATTTTTATAATTATAGAAAAGAACCACTACACCTCATTAAAAAGTTATTAGAGTGCGGAGCTAGTCTTGAAGTGCGAAATAAGAAAGGGCAGACTCCTATCGAGACAGCGCAAGAACATAGTCAAGATGGAAGAGTGACCTCTAGTGATAAGCTTCTAGAGTCGTTGAAATATGGCAATAAACCACCATCTCCATTAGAACTAAAACAATCTGTTAGACAAATATTTCAGATGAGTCAACACAAAGCAGATGAGCTACTTTCATTGCCTATTTCTAAACGTGAATATAGCAAATGTAGTGGAGGCACTCTTTATATTCCCGAAGATGTAGTAGAAAAATTGCATGGAGTTCTGCAATATGTAAGGGGCAATCCTGAGCTATTATCTTTATTTGAGTCAGAGCTTAGTGAGGTTACCAGCGCTCTTAAAAGTGGTGTAGGGACTGGAAAAGTGTTTGATGATGACGATGAGATTACTCCTAAATTTTTTAGTGATGCAGATCAAAGACTAGAACGGATTGTCGGTATACTGCACGAAATGAAGCAAGAAGTGTCCACTTCAAAGATTGTTGAAAATAAAATGCAAGAGTCGAACTCTCAGATGAAAAACTAGTAAAATATCCTTATTACTACACCTTATTTATTGGTAACTTTATTTTGATTCAATTTACTCTTCTAAATATTTAAGATTTTTGCGTCAGGGCGCAAGTTCCGGAGCGCTAGGCCATTTTAAATGATGCAAAACACATCCTGAAATAGACAAAAGAGGCTGTCTTCAGTTGTGGCAAGGACTCTCTTAATTTTCTCAATTTTGTAGTTCAGCTTTTTTGAAAAGAGTTCCTTATTTATAAGGATATTATATAAAAAAGGAAAAATAGCAAAAGACGAAATTAAGCTAAGAAAATATTTAGGGCTG